>Ga0209536_100013489_pt1 | contig 11790 bp, 5 predicted proteins | sample DeeMarSeWOR28_12_FD_187461 | JGI IMG/M metagenome (GOLD analysis project Ga0209536, IMG submission 187461) | Marine sediment microbial communities from White Oak River estuary, North Carolina - WOR-2-8_12 (SPAdes) (version 2) | ecosystem: Environmental > Aquatic > Marine > Intertidal zone >...
GATCTTTTTGTAAAGTGGTGGTTGTTGAGGAAAGAGATGGTACTACATACCCCATATTAAGTTCAAAGAAACCATTTTTAGAACTATTAAACCTATCACCCTCTACCCAAATTTTAAATAACTTTATTAATTGTTCTTTCACTTTTTTAGGTAATTTTAATAAATTTTCTTCTATGTTAGGTATTTTTGAACTATCACCACCCGCAATGAGTCTTTGGTAACCTAAATTTAGATATTTATCATTACTTGTAGAAAATTCATTATATGTAGTATTTCCCGATAATACAGGAACATTAAAATTTATACTTAATTGGTTTTCATACCTCATTAATAAACCACCTAAATAATAAACATATAATTTTGGTAAATTTATAATTCTAGCACCATTAAAAACTTTGTTCGGTGTAAATACTGATTTTAAGAAAGATTCCTCAAATTTTCTAAAAGGGAATGTAGATAACAATAGTAATGCCCTAGCGTACCTATCACTTTGTTGTTGGTATAAATTTGTTTCTATAATAGTATCTCCATAAACATTAGTATTGGTGTTGTTTAATGTCATATAAGAAACATTTAAATATTTACTATCTACAGTACTTCCTGTTGGGTTAAATATATTTAATGGTACACCATCTAAATTATCTAAAATTGTATTATTTTTTGATTTTACTATTTGTAACCCAACTTCTTTATCCCATACATTATAAGAATTAAATGTTGTTAGATTATTATTTCTATAGAAATTTTTATAGAAATAATCTCCAGATTTAGATTCACCAAATTTAGAGGTTTCTACCGTACCATTTTTTTTATATTGATCAATAATTTTTTCTCTGTATCCTTTATCTTCAGATATTTCTTTATATAATTTTTTTGAGTTGTTGATGATATCAGAATTATCAAAAAATACGTAATCAACATCGTCACTATATAACCCACTAATTCTAATATTACCTATCTTTGGTTGGTTTTCTTCTTTGATTTTATAAATACCATTATTGTCTTGTACAAAATCTCCCCAAAAAGGTGATTTTTTTACGTTAAAATTTTCTTCAGATACAAATATGTTACTATTTAGTTGGTTTTTAATATCATCTAAAACTTGACTAACTATACTTCTTTTAAAGTCAGTTACTATAGTTTTATTCATCGCAATTGCATCTAATCTAGCATAATCAGAAATATTTTCTAATCCTGTATTTGTGTCAAATTTAGAATAATTTTGTAAAACTGCAATTCGTAAAAATATATTTTTTAACAATTCATTACCAATACCATCTACAGTAGTTTCACTATTTAATCTAATCCAAGGGTTAATATCATAATCTATTGGATTTATTGGGAACCAATTATCCGTATCTAAACCATTTTTTAAAGCTGAGTCTCTAGTTATTTGCGCTAAATTTTTTCTTTTTGCAACGATAATTTTATACACCTCTTCAATAAACGATAATTCAGGGAAATCATTTTCTGATACGTTAGTTTCACCAATATATATTTCAGTGAAAGATCCGTCAGTGTTGGGTTGGTATATAGAAGGCCAAGCTATCCTATCTGCACCATCAATATAATCTGTTTCTAACCCTCTCAAAGCTTGTTTTCTTGAGTCACCTTTATTTTCCGCTTCTTGTGAAATATCATATATTGTCTCAACCATAGCTTGTGTATTATTAGATAAAATTTCAATACATTTATCAATAGTAGGCCTAAACCCAAACTGTGATTGGAAATTTTTTAATATTTCTTCATTAAGTTCCGTTTCAACCAATTCTCTAATTTCTTTAATTTCTGACTCTACTTTTTGAATTGCGTCTTCTACTACCGCACGTTGTTTCCTAAAATCAACTAAATATACGTTAGTGTCTTCTTTGAACTTATATGGATTTTTATAGTATATACCACCTTTATCTCCATTAACTAATGCATTTGTTTTAAATTTTTCTAAATCTATATTTTTATTAACAGATTCACCATCTTTGTAATTTAAAGATAGTTTTACATTTATGGTATTTTTACCATTAATAAATTCGTCTATCACTTCGAAAAGTTTAAATCTTTTAGGTTCTTTATTATCTTGTATAGTATAAGTTTTCCAGTCATTATCAGGATCAGTCCTACTATCAAATGCGGAAATTACTGATTCATCATAATTTTGTTTTACACTATTAGTTAGACTTTGGTATTCATCTTTTAATTTACCCACACTATCGTTAGGTGCGTATTTACTATCTTCTACTCCATTTATATATTCATTGTATTTTGTTATAATACCACTTAGTGTGTTTATATATGATTTAAATGAGTTAACATTAAGTGTTTTAAAAACAATAAAATCTCTTATAGATAAATAATTTTCATTAATTTTTAATTCATCATCTGTTATAGACGAAGTATTATAAAAGTCTTTTTTATTTTCCCTTTTTAAATATTCTATTTGTTTTTTATCTTCTTTACCATTAGAAACCGATTCTTTAGGTATTGCAGCACCAATAAAACTTCTAATACTTTTTAGTAAACTTAACTTACCATTTAAATTTTTAAGGAACTCAAAATTACTCGAATCTGATTTAATAATTTCACTATCTACTTGTATCTTAGCAATTTTAGTAAGGAAATCATCTAATTGTCTTAAATCTCTACCATCTTCTGATACTATATCGGAGTTTCTTCTGTTGTATATTTCATCCAAATTTTTTCTACCTAATGGTGTATTTACAGTACCAATTATATTACCAATTACCATATCATTGAGAAATGCTTGCTGGAAACCTAAAAAGTTTGCACTAATATCAAAATTACCAGTAGAACCATCAAAATTAGATGTCCAATTAACCATATGTAAACAATAATCTACCTTTTGACCAAAATAACCTTTTATTGATAATTTAAAAACAGGATAAGGCATTTTAAAAAATATACTATAAGGTGTCTTTCTATCATCCGCCTCAACAACATCAAACAATGCAGATCCCCTAACATCCGTAAATGTTATATCTACTACAGGTACTAAACTAGCATTATATTTTATATCAATAGATTTTATACCAAAACCTTCTAACATACCAGAACTTCTAGTGTCACTTCTTTTAAAACCACCAATTTCTGTCCAATCAGTTGTTGCATAAGTTTGTTGTGGGTTTGGATCTAATTTACCATCTTTATATGATATTTTTGTGGATATAAAATCTACTTCATCTGAAACACCTGAATCAAAAAATTCTGCATCTCCCTCTAATGTCCCTCCATATGTCACACTACTTCTAGGATACGCGGAAAATTTCACATAGATAAATAAATCTTCAGGCGGTATTACCTCCATTCCTGGTGGGTTTGGATCAACCACAAATACTTTACCTACTCTTTCTTTATTTGAATTGGTTGAACTACTATCAGTTACAGTTGGGTCTGCCATAAAAAATTTAACTTTCTAAATATAATTTAGTATATTTATCTACTTCTGAAATATATTGTTGTATACTATCTCTAAATGGAAATGGTATTCTAATTATTTCTTTATCAGGTATATTTTCTTCTACACCACCATATTGTGGATTTGCGCTTAAAATTAACCACCCATGAAAAGGATTATCATAATATTTTTGACTTAATTTATCTAATCTAGTTCTATCTGCATTATAAACCACACTCTTATCACTACTTTTTGGTGGAATAGGAATGAAAGGTAATGGTATGTATTTACCATCTGATTTAAATTTTTGATATCTATCGTAATATTCTTTTCCCATAATATTTAAGTTATACCATTTTCTGTAACAGTAAAGGTTTTTAAAATTCTAGTTTTATTTTTCTTTTTAGTTAAGTAAGCCTCCACTTTGAATTTTGTTTCATTATTATCTAAATAATCTTTATAGTCTTCTTCTTTTTGTTTTAAAATTTCTTTTGACTCTAAATATGATTCCCTAGCATCTTGACTATTTCTATTATTTTTAAAAAACTGTTCTGCTGAAGTAACATCTGCCTTTGCAGTATTAACTGCGTCAGTTAATTCTTTTAATTTTTCAACACTAGCCAAACCTTCATTAGATAAATCTTTTTCAAACTTAGATACGTCACCAGGTTCATTAGTTTCTTTTATATCTGTAGTAATATTTACCACCATTACACTATTTTCTTTTGTAGAACCAGAATTACCCTCCTTAAATTCTATTTCAGATGGTTTTTTACCATCTACTGTTTTTACTACTAATGTTTTATTACCAGTTACAAATGTCTCTAAGAAAGTATTATCAGTTACACCATCATCAAATGTATCATTAGAATCTTCATTTTCTTCAACTTGATTTAATGTGTCCGATGTTTTAAGTCCATCATAAATTTCACTTAAAGTTTCTTGCCCAATTAGTTGTTGTTTTAATTGACTTAACTTCAAACCTTCTTGTAAAAAACCATCAACAACACTATCCGATCTTACATCATACATTTCTGTATTTGCATAATAGTTAAATGATACCGCATTTTGTAATCTGTTAATCGGTCCTGACAATGTATGACCACCAATTAAATCTATAGATAATTGTATGTTTGCCATCATAGGTTGTACACCTATACCTTCAGGGTTTAAATCATATTGTATACCACTTCCTGCCTCATAACTAATAGATAAACTATTTATTGCAATTTTAGTGTGGAAAAAATCACCAATCCTAAGAATACATATTGGTGGTCTACCAAATGATAAGTTCTGCGGTTGTATACCAACGCTTTCACCATTTTTATTTGTTTGTTTGTCATAAATACTAGGACCTTGTCTCATACATTGATTTAAGAAAGTTAATCTTGTATTTAAACCTTCAGGTGTCATACTATGAAATCCTGGTTGGAAATATTTTATCTTTTCAGATATAGTTTTAAAATAATTAGGGTAATTAGCATCAATATATTCAAAATAAACTGACTCATCAATAATTAAATTATCTACAAAATTTATTGCCTCTAATGGATTTATCTCTTTACCTTCTTTATCAACATAATTTTTAGTTACCTCATCAGAGTTTTCAACATCATTTTCCCATAAAACCTCTACCTTATAGTCACTTGGTTCATCACTATCCAAATTTCCCTTACCAACATTTACAAATTTTAAATTAGAAGGGTTTGTTAATTTATTAGGTAAACTACTTTTTAAAATTGTTAAAATTTGATCAGACACTTCTTTTGCCATATTTTTAGTTAAAGTTTCTGTATTTACTTCTTTAAATTCTTTTGTTAATTTAGCTTTAGATCCAACCCAACCACTAGACGTTACCATTACTTTAGGGTTACTCTCATTATTTTGTTCTTCTATAAAACTTTTTATCTGATTAGCAATACTTGTTATGTCACTTGAGTTTAAATTACTTACTTCTGCACAAGCTTCAGGATCAACTTCCACACATTTAGTATCAACCTTAACAACACCATCAGCACCTTTCTTTTCTGTAGCTACAACCTCTTTTATTTTAGTTTCGTTTAATTTTTTTTCAATCTCCGCAAAATTAGTTTGTGATTGTTCACATTCCAATGCCCTTAAAAAATCATCAGGTGTTACACAACCCGCAAAAAATCTCTCAATTAAATTATTACTTTGTCCTCTGTAACAATTAATAACTCTAGGGTGATCCACAATTATCTTAAAAGATAAAGAACCACTTCTCTTACTATTATTATAAGTATAAACAGGTTCACTTCTACCAATAAATTCAGTAGATGTCCAATTCGCAGATGTATTCTCATCAAATTTTAAATCATAAGGTGGAAACCACATCATCCTTCCTTTTGTTCCTGATACAGGATCACCAGGACCAATTTCCCATAAAGGTAAGTCCGCCAAATTATCCGCCCAAGCCAAATTTTCTAAAGAGAACATAAATTTCTTTCTAGTAGTTTTCGAATCTTCTTTAACAGGATGATACTTAGGTATACCATTATCCATTAAAACACTTTTCTTCGCCTTATCGTCTGTTGCAGAAAATCCTTTTGTACCATCTTCAGATGTAAATAACCCCGTATTTCTTATTGCGTTAAAATAACTATATCTATCATTTACAGTCCATACCCTACAAAAATTACCATTAGACTCTGCGTCTATTAACGCAAGTTCACTAATTGCATTACCTCTACTTATTAATCTATTTTGTTTTTTATCTTTAAAGAATTTTTTAGTTTGATTTATAAAAACTTCATTTTCACTATTATTAACTAATTGTTGTGTTTTATATAATAATGTTTTTTCATTAAAGTTTTGTTCACCTCCAGTACTCCAAAAGAACTTATTTGGTTCTCCGAAAGGTTCCCCTATTCCTTCTACAGTAGTTCTTTTACCATTACCTGTAGTATCTATCTCTCCATTGAAATCTGAACTATCAAAAGTTTTTGTTACTAATTCACCCCTATTAGTATTTTTTTCAGTACCAATATAATATCTACCATTAGTACCTTCGTCTTCTGTACCTTGTAACCTTCTATCTTCATATAAAGGTCTATATGGATTTCTATTTAATAAATTAAACGCAAATTGGACTTGATCAATACCAGTTCTACTTAATAAAGTTTTCATTCTGATTTCAGTACTCATTGTAGGTTCTACTCCTTCACCTTCATCAGTTGACCCACCATTTACTTTATTACTAGAATTATACTCATTCCACCCAATCGCATCATTTGGTAGTGTATTAAAGAATTGATTATTACCTCTTAAAGTATCAACATAATTATTCTTAATATTTCCAACAGGTTCTGTAATACTAACAGTTTGATCAGTTTCAACTTGTGATATTTTATCTATAATTGTTTTTTCCAATTGTTGACCACCAACAAGTCCCAAAGAACTTTCTCTTTGGAAATTCAATGATTTATATTTATCAATTACATTAAATGGAAATCCTACTCCCTTCTTATCTCCTTTATTAATTAAATCATATCTTTCTGATGAATACGATATTGGATAAGGATTCTTTTCCTTTTCACCAAAACTTTCAGGTTGTGGTTTAGGTAATGTAGGTGGAATTGTTAATTCATAAGTAACATAATTATCATCTTGTGGAACATAAGGATTTAAATTAACATTTTGTGTAGTTCTAAAAAATGTTCCCAATCCAAACATTCTTTCATCCTCATTGTAGTGAACAGGTATATTCTCATCTCCTGTACCAAATATAGGTACATTAATAACTTTACCAATATCATCTAATTTAGATACTAATCCAGATTGTGTTAATGTTTCATTAACGGGTGGTGGTAAATTTCTACCAAGTAAATTATCCCTAAACTGTTGTGTTGATAATATACCTTGTTGATAAAATATTCCTTGATGGTCTAATATTCCTGCCATATATAATAATTTCTTATTATATAAATATTACATCAATAAAATTCAGGAAAATTAAATAATAATTATTATACTTGTTTTTATTATTATTTATTTGAAACTTGTATAATTTCTTGTTTATACTGGTCCTTGTAATAATAAGGAATTTTTATTGGAAAGTCAATAGTAAAATGAAAATAAATTAAAAAAATTTTAAATTATGTGATAGAATATCCTAATGTGTCTTGATTTTGTTTACCAGAACTACCACCACCCTCTCTAAATTTACCGTTCATATGACTAATAATCATTTTTTCAATTTGTGGTTTTAATGAAGACATATCCATCCCATTTGTAGAACCATCAGGTGAAACTATTTCTATTCTACCACTAATGTTTATATCACCAAATTCCATTTTTGTGGGTGTACTTGATGAATTGCCACCAGCTAGTTTATTAGGGTCCCCTGACATAACCAAATCTCTATCGTCTATTGATAATGAGCCAAACTCACCTGTTAATACCCTACCACCTGATCCAGGCATTGAAACCATATCCTCAACAATGTTTGGATTACCACTGTTTTTAATGTTAGAGTTAACTACATTTATAGTTTTTTTTAATTCATCAAAAGTAGGGATTAAACCATTCTTAATGTTTGTAGCTAATTCACTTATTTCTTTAAAAGCATTATCAACAACACTTGTATCTGCACCCGCAAATTCCTCTTTTAAAAATTTTTCTGCATTTTCTATATAACCATCTACTAAATTACCAATACCTTCCTTCATTTTTTGTAGTTGTGGTGCTATTTCATCTGCAGTTAATTCATATATATTACCTAGTCCCGCAATTTCTGCTTTTCTAGCCTCCTCAAAGTTTTTTAGTTGTTCGGACATTACTTGTGTGTTCACCGCAATATCCTTTAAATCCATAGCTTCTGTTTGGTTGGCTTTCATTATTTCTTCCGCCATACCTTCATTAATTTCATCTAAACCTAATTCCTCACCTTTGTGTTCTACTACAAACTCTCCTCTCTCTTCTGAATACTTAGCTAAAGACGCTAAATTTTCTTTCATATCGTCATCACCTACAGAAGAAAATTTCATTTTAATGTCTTTGATTTTAGATGTCTGACGAGCCATTTCTATCATCTTTTCGGTATTAATACCTAATTGTTCACCAGTTGCTTTTAATTGCATTCTAACTTCAGCAGGCATTTCATATTCACCAGTTTCTTCATTAAACTGCATCATATTCTCAGTCATCTCACCAACTCTTTTTGCCAACTCTTCAGGCTTGTTTCTAGCCAAATACATTGTTTCAAAAGGATCACCAAAAGCTTGTGCTATATCACCACCTAACATTTGTAAGTTTGCTGCAGCTTCTATTGCTGCCTCTGGTTGGTAAAATTTATCTGCCATTTGTAAAACATCTGAGACATCTAAACGCATTTTAACTGCTTGTTTAGCCATTTCAGTCATACCCTTTACTCCATTTGCAAAAGAAAATGATTGCATCTGCCCCATATTTTGTTGTAGAACTTTAATTACTTTAGTCGCATTTAATCCCATTCCTTGTGCAGACTTATAAGTCTCCATTATATTCTCCTCAATCTTATCTGTCGATAACCCCATTAACATAAAAGATTCAGACATTTTTGCCGCTTCACTAACCGATAAATTCATACTAGCAGCAATTGAACCTATTTTTTCTGCATCTTTATCAGTTAAAGTAGATACTCTACCTGTTGATTCGCTTATGTCTTGAAATATAGTTGCTAACTCATCACCATTCAACCCCATTTCAATCATAGAAGGTAATGCTTTTTTGAAGTGCCTATTCATGTCTTCGGCATTTGCACCCGTCATACCAATATCTCTACCTAATCTTTTATATGTTTTTGCAATTTGTTCTGCTAAAACATACTGAGCACTAGTATTTTTTATGAATTCATTCATAGAAGGACCTAAAGAACTAATGTTCCTTAACATATGTCCTATAGCAGTCCCTTGTTCCTTATATAAACTTAATAATTGTTTTTGTTTTTTTATTGACTCTTCTATCGCTTTTGCTTCTTTTTCATCATACCCAAGTTTAGATTTATATAACTCTAATTCCCTTTCTTGTTGTTTTATTCTTTTTTCTACTGCGGCAACTGTTGCAGAATCAATCTCACCTGCAGTTTCTTGATATTGTGCGATTAATTTTAATTGTTTTTCAATCTCTTGAGTTTCTTTTTTAATATCATCGATACTTTTCGCCATAAAATTTTATATTATTTAAAATAATTTATTCTACCACTCCAAGTACTTCCTCCAGAATATAAAGTATTATCAGGTTTAACCCTCCATAATTTACCACTTTGTGGTTTACCTACTACCGCACTTTCGAAACTAAGTACGTATCTTTTACCATCAGATTTCCTTTCTAACATTACAGTATCATTTTTAGTTTTAAAAGTACCTACAATATCAAACTCAACATCATCGCCTGAAGAAAATATTGTTATTGTTGTTGGTGTGGATGATGAATCATCCTCCCATTCAGATTTTGAGGTAAATTTAATACTAGTTTCATCTTTTAAGGCAATTTTTTCTGATGCAGAATTTCCTGAACCTACTTGATTATCTTTTTTATCTTTTTTAATATCTATACCTTTTACCTTAAAAAACTTTTGTAACATACTAGCCAATTCTTGAGTTATACTTTTCGACTCTTCCCACATATCATCTAAAGTTATACACTCTTCTATAGTTTCCTGTCTAGGATCCTTATCCTCAATGTATTTACCATAACGATCAACACAATAGTCCCATTTAGCTAAAAATTCTTCAGTGACTGGTTGGATATAGTCACTCACATCTGATTCGTAAGCATTTCTATCTATCTTACCTGTACCCATATCTACATAATCTTTAACTAACTTTACACAATAACATTTACTATGTCCTATTTTCTTACCATATCTATTAAAATACCTTTTTACCATTAAAACAGAACTAGCAGCTTTTTTAACAGTTTTATATGCTTTAGGACCAACCCTAAGTATTCTTTTACCAACCCTATATGTTTTAGGACCACCAATTGTAATTTGTTTTAACTCGTCCAAACTAACATCATCTGACGAAAAAAAATCTGTTATTTCATCTAAAGGTGTAGTCTCAAAATCCAAAACCTCTATTTCAATTTCATCACCAACCTCCGCATCTGGTTTGTAATCTCTAGCGTCTGTTAAAGTTATATAATTTTGATTATCTTTATTTTCGGGTAAATCACCATCTTCAACGACAGTAAATTTTTTCTTCATAGAACTACCTTTAGGTACTACAATAATTCCACCATCATTTTCTATTAATAATTGATTAATAGTATCATTAATTTTTTCAATACTTTTATTAATATCTTCTAAAATAATTCTCATGCTTTTTATTAATAAATATCATAAAATAGATAAAAATTATTCATCTTTTTGTGAATTCCATTCTTTAATAAAAATCCTCCTAGAAAAAGTGGGCATTATCAATACATCCGAATAAGAATAACCTTTATAAACTAAAAAATTTATTTCTTTATGTAACCCCAAAAGATAATCAGAGTTCAGGCCAGAAAAAATTGACTCCGAATCTAAGAAAGGTGTCCAAGGACTCTCCCCCCTGAGTCCTTGCAGTTGTTTTAAAATTAATTCCTGGTGTTATTTCATCTATGTATTTTCTAAGTGATCTAGAATCTATGATAGGTAATTTTTTAAGTACATTAGATATCATAATTTTATTTCTATCACCATCTATTGATTTTATTTGTTGTTCTAAACGAATTAAGTTTTTATTAGATATTCCATCAGAACTTCTCTTTTGTTCTTCTTCATCTCTTAAATCTACAATTTCATCATCTTTACCTGTTAACAAAGTAAAAGTAACTTTTTTATTGGTTTTAGGTAAAACGAATTCAAACTCTCCATCTTCATTAGGTTTTACTGTTAACTTTTTTTGTTCTAGTTTAGTTAAATCTATTATCGCCTCAACGTACTTTTCTTTATTAGGGTCATAAACCATTTGTTTATATTCTTCACCAAATGCAGTGACTCTTAAGTAAATCATTATTGCGGTTCTATCTCCAACTAAAAGATCGTTAACTTCCATACCTAAATCTTTTACTTTTCTTTGTAATAATATAGATATAATTTTATTACCACTAGATATATTAGGGGAAGTTAAAATAGATTCATCCATTGCGGTTAAATACTCTACTTTCACACTTTTTTTATTATTTTTATATAATAAACCTTGTGATGGTAATTCTATAATATCATAGGGTGTTTTTAAATCTTCAGGTATATAATTAGGATCTAAATTCTGGTTAACATTATCCATAAAACATTTTTTTTTAAAACAATTATTTTTATTAAGTATAATAATAAATATTTGAAAATGAATTTTATTTATTATTTATTTTTACAATAATTGTTTTTTGTCATACCTAAC
>Ga0209536_100013490_pt1 | contig 11788 bp, 5 predicted proteins | sample DeeMarSeWOR28_12_FD_187461 | JGI IMG/M metagenome (GOLD analysis project Ga0209536, IMG submission 187461) | Marine sediment microbial communities from White Oak River estuary, North Carolina - WOR-2-8_12 (SPAdes) (version 2) | ecosystem: Environmental > Aquatic > Marine > Intertidal zone >...
AGAAGCGCTTCGCCGAGATGCTCGATGCCTGGAAATCCGGTGACATCGAAACGGTCGGTCGGATATTCAGGGCCGACGGCATCGGTCTGCGGGACGATTACAAGATATCCGGGCCCGAGCTGGAGACGATGTGCGATATTGTTCGCACGGTGCCGGGTGTGCTCGGCGAGCGGATGCTGGGCGGCGGAGATAAGGGCGCGGCGGGCGCGCTGGTTGCCGCAGAGTCTGTGGAGGCAGTGAAAACGGCTGTCGATACGGCATATCCGCGGAGCTGCCCGGACTTCGCCGACAAGTACGCCGTTCATGTCTGCAAGGTTGTTGACGGCGTCAGGGTGTATGAAGGTCTTATTTGACGGGGGCGATTGCCGATCATGCCGGATAAGGGCGAGTATAGAGCTGTTGTCGTTGCCAACAGGAAGATACGCCAGCCGTTCGGTCGGCTCAGGCTGGAATTCTCGCAGGCCGGTGCGAGGGCGTTCGCCGGTTTCAGGCCGGGACAGTTCGCTCAGTTGGACCTGTCCAACATCGCCCTGCCGGCTCTAGATCAGATACCGCCGAATCTGCGCGACGCTGCCGGGCGAAAGATACTTTTGCGCAGGCCATTTAGCTTTGCCGAGATCATCGCCGAGTCCGACAGGACATTCGCCGAGCTTCTTTACTGTGTCGTCGGGCCCGCCACCGTGCGGATGAGCACGCTGCGTGCCGGCGACTCGGTCAGCATCATCGGACCTCTGGGCAACGGCTATCATGTCGGCGAGCGCAAGAAGAAGGTGCTGCTCGTAGGTGGAGGGATGGGTACCGCTCCCCTGCAGCACCTTGCGCAGGTTCTGACGGCCCAACACGGCGACGTCGGAGTCGTCGCGTTTGCCGGAGCCAAGACAGCAGACGCCCTGCCCTTCAAGGGCAAGCTGGATGATATTTCACAGCAACTGGGGTTCGTGCTGCCTGAATTCGCCCAGTACGGCATAAAATCGCTGGTCGCAACTGATGACGGCTCGACCGGCTATCACGGCCTCGTCACCGGTTGTCTCTTGAAATGGATCGAGGACGCCCGCTCACCCGCCGAGGAGATGATCATCTGCGCCTGCGGGCCGGAGCCCATGCTGGCGGCAGTGGCCCGGATCGCGGGCGAAAAGAATATCGATTGCCAGGTAAGCCTGGAGCGATGTATGGCATGTGGTATCGGGCTGTGCCAGAGCTGCGCGGTCGAGTGCAGGGTAGAAGGATCGAGCGAAACGGTCTACAAAATGTGTTGCGAGGACGGGCCTGTATTCGACGGCAAGGAGGTTGTTTTCTGAACGATTCTCAAGCAGATTGAGAAAAGTTTTGCTCAAAGTCGCTTTGCCTTCCTGAGTTTCTCTGCTGTATTGAGTGCGATTTGATGACGTTTGATACGGTCTGTCACAGTTCTTTGAAGATTATCAACGAGCATTTCAATGTCTATCCCACAGTCGATGGCCGCCTGGACCGGGTCTGTTTGCCGCGATTTGGTCTGGAATTCTCGATTTTCATTCGACTTTCCTGCCATGCTTCAATTATAAGCGTCCTGAGCACAACCTCAACTCGTAAACCTCTGTTTGCAGTGGGGGCAGACCTGTCGCGGTATGACCTCAGCGTGAATTGAAATCACGGCTCTGTTAGCCGGCGAGTCACGAGCGACGAGCGACGACAAACGTATTATGCCACAGCGGCTGTTTCTTCGTCGTATTCGCCGAAGCGGACGCTGATCTTCTTGCTCACTCCTCGCACCTGCATCGTTATTCCGAACAGTACGTCGGCGATGCTCATCGTGCGCTTGGCGTGAGTGATAATAATGAACTGCGAATCCCTCTGAAACTCCTTGACGAGCATGTTGAAGCGTTCGTTGTTCGCCTCGTCGAGAGCCGCGTCAACCTCGTCGAGGAAGCAGAACGGGGACGGCTTGGTCTTGAATACCGAAAAAAGCAGCGCCAGAGCCGTCATTGATTTTTCACCACCGCTCAGCAGCGATATACTTCTCGTCTCTTTGCCGGGCGGGCGGGCGATTACCTCTATGCCGGCATCGAGAATATCTTCCGCGTCTTCGAGTATGATGTCCGCTTTGCCTCCGCCGAACAGCTTGCGGAATATCTCCTGGAAGTTAACCCGTATCTCCTCGAACGTCTGCCGGAATTTCTCCCTGCTCTTCTTGTTGAGGCGATGTATCAACTGCTGCAACTGTCCCCTGCTACTGTTGAGGTCCTCGACCTGCGTGCTCAAGAAATCATGCCGCTGTTCCAGTGCCTCCTGCTCTTCGATTGCGTCGACGTTCACATTGCCGAGCCGCTCGATTTTGCCTTTCAGCGAGGTGATCTCTTCTCTTATCGCGTCCCAGTCAACATCCTGGTCCGTGTAGTCCTTGTAGGCTTCGGCCAGATCGATATGCAAGTCCTCGCTGACTCTCTCGACCATATCCTGGATTCTCACTTCCAACTGGCTCAGCTCTATCTTAAGCTCGTTGGCCCTCTGCTCGGTCTGGCTTTTCTCGCTGCGTTTGTCCCGGATAAGCTCTTCGGCTTGCTTTTTCTTTTCGCACAGGCTTTCGGCATGGCTCTGGAGCAGCCGGCTGTCGTGCTGACTCTTCTCTTTCTCAACGAACAGTTCCGAGACAGTCGCCTCGCAGTTGAGAATGTCTCTCTGGGCCTCTGCGAGCTGCCCGACGCAGCTTTCGGTCTCCTCACGAGCGGCTGCTGCGGCCGTGCGGTTCTCCTGGATCTGGCTCTGCAGGCTCGCAATTGCCTGCTTGAGTGCCTTGCTCTGTTCGGTGATCTGCCCGAAGGCAATCTTCAGATCAGTCAGCTTGGCCGCCGATGCCTGTTGCTGCTGTTTTTGCTCACCATATCTTGCTTCGAGCTGCTCGATGTGCGCTGTTCGCTGCTCGTTTACCTCCTCCAACTCGTTCAGTTTCTGGTTCGAGTCGTATTCCTTCTGCACCGACTGGGCGATCTGCTCGGCAAGCAGATCAATCTCACTGACTATCAGCGGCTCCTCTTCCTTGAGCCGCTTGATATTCTGCTCGATCACGCTGAGCTTGGAGCTCGTCTGCATCTTCTCTGTATTGGCCTCGTAGATGGCCGTCCTGAGGTCCTTGCACAGCTTGTCCAGATGGACCTTCGCCTGATAGTTTTTCTCTATCTGGCTCTCAATCTCTGCGATCTCATCACTGATACCGGAAATGGTTTCCCGGAGCTGACGCAGGCGACTCTTGCGCGAGATAAGGCCGGTCGCTTTGCCCAGGGGCCCGAGCTTTATCATTCCGTTGCCGTCGGCCAGCTCGCCCGTCAAGGTGACAAACTCGCATCCGTTTGTTGAGCCTCCGATGAGCCTGGCCGCATCGTTCACCGAGTCGACAACCAGTGTTTTGCCCAGCAGCTTCCAGGCCAACGGTGCGTACCTGCTGTCGAACTTGACAAACTCAACGAGTCTGCCCGACACAGATGGGAACTGCGACAGGTCAATATCGTCGACCAACGGCTCGATGCTGTCGAGACAGATGAAATTCACCCTGCCGTCGAGTTCGGCGATCTGCTCGCTATCGGCCAGAATCCTGCTCGTGCTGCTGCTGACCAGGGCGTCGGTCCGGCCCTCGAGCACCGCTTCAACGGCGTCTGCATATTCGATGTCGGCCTCGATGATATCCGCCAGTGTCCCTTCGACGTAATCGAACCGGTTGTTCTCGATAGAGCGACTTTGCAGGAGGCTCTTGACAGATGGGGCCAGGCCTTCACGTCGCTTTTCCATATCCGTCAGGATTGCCAGCTCGCTTTTGAGCGCACTTGCCGCCTCCTTGCTGTGGGCCAGTCGCTGGCTGTCGGCGGCCAGGGACTTTTCGATATCTTCCGAATTCTTGTGCTTTGATTCCAGGCTCTCCTGCAGTTCGCCGAGCACTTTTTCTACGTCGTCCAAACGGGCGTTGTGCTGGGCCTTTTCAGTCAGCAGCCCCTCCAGCTCGGCGCGGGCGGTTTGGGCCCTCCCGGCAAGACGATCCTTCTGGCTGGACAAATTGTCGCGATAAACCGAAATGCTCTGGACCTCGTTGTGTAGCTGAGCGGTCCTTCGGACTATATCGATGATTCCTGACTTCTCATCTTCGAGCTGCGCTTCCAGCGAGAGACACTCGGCGTTTACCGCCTGGATGGTTTTCTCAAGCCGCTCGACGTCGCCAGCCTTCTCTTCGAGCATCTTCTCGCAGCTTGCCGACTCGTGTTCGTACTGGGCGAGATTCTCCTCAAAGGCGCTCATCTGGCCTCGCAGCTTCTCGATCTTGTCGGCAGCCGAATCTTTCCTCTGCTGCAATTCCGCGACCCGGGCCCGCAAAAATTCGATCCGCTGAGTCTGCTGTTCGATCTTGCTCTGGACCGAAACAAGCTTGTTGCCCGTTTTGCTAAGCTTGTGCTCGGCTTCTATTATCTCTTCGCCCAGACTGCTTATCAATGCGTCGGCTCTGGAGACCTCGGTGGCGAGCGCTTCGAACTGCCCGGTGACGTTATCGAGAGTCTCCTTCTTCTGGTTCGTCTGCGTGAGATTCTTTGCGTATTCGACCAGCGAGTAGTTGACCTGAAGGTCCTTAAGCCTTTGGCTGTATTGCAGATAGTTCCTCGCCTTGCCCGCCTGGAGCTTCACACTGCGAAGTGTCTTGGCGACCTCGCCCAGAATGTCGGCAAGGCGCAGCAGATTCTGTTCGGTTCGTTCCAGTTTACGGAGTGCTTCTCTTTTGTGCGCCTTGTACTTGCTGATGCCGGCGGCTTCTTCGAATATGAACCTTCTGTCGAGTTTCGAGGCACTCACCAGGTACTCAACCTGTCCCTGTTCGAGGATCGAATAGGCCTTGGTGCTTACGCCGGTATCCATGAACAGCTCTCGGATATCCTTGAGCCGGCAGATCTTGCCGTTGAGCCTGTATTCACTCTCCCCGCTCTTATAGATTTTTCGCGATACATGCACCTCGTCGGCGTCGACAGCAAGCAGCCGCGACCCAACGCCGTCGCAGTTGGACATGACCATCGTGACTTCGGCGGCACCAAGGGGTTTTCTGCTGCTGCTTCCACCGAATATAACGTCGGCCATGTGCCCGCTTCGCAGGCTCTTGACACTTTGTTCGCCCAGCACCCACTTGACGGCATCGACAACGTTGCTCTTGCCGCAGCCGTTGGGCCCCACGATAGCGGTTATAGGCGAATCGAAGGCAAATTCCGTCTTGTCGGCAAAGCTTTTGAATCCGTTCAGTACAACTTTCTCAAGTCTCATCTATCGCCCTGCTGTTAACGTCCGGTAACAACCAATACAAAGTGCAAACAGAAGCATTACAGCTTCTACGCAATACTGTTATCGGCCGAAGGTTTGTCATTTCTTGATATTTAGGCCGAAATTTGGCATGGGTCCGGCACGAAACTCCGCACGGACGGCGCCTTTGTCACACATCTCCTTGAGAAGGAATACCGCGTCGGCATAGGAGACACCCAATCCTCCGCGACCCGGTTCGTCTTCTTTGAGAGGTTCGTCACAGAGTGTCCTGACAATATCGCCCACTTCGAAGGAACTTCGAAGCTGTGCTATCACATCGGGGCGCTTCGGGTGTTTGCGGATGATCGTGACGTATTCGGCGCCAGACGGAGCGTTTATCGTTATGTCGCCGTCGGCCGAGCCCAGGAATATATTTCCTCGGCACAAGATCGGCGCGCCGAAGAGCACAACTCGCGGCTGGCCCGTGCGAGAGACATAGATTGCCTTACCGTCGGTTTGTGCGATTCGTTCCAGGTAGAAACTACCGGCAATCTGCTCCTGCAGCACGGCCGAATCGTCCGCTTCGCGCAACTGCTCGTACGCCGCCAACCTCATGACAAAATCATCGTCGCGCAGCAGCAACCTCGAGAGAGCAACGGCATCGTTTTGCGCAGCGGCGGCGGCTATTGCCGCAAAAGCATCCAATCTGTGAGGCGAATTCTTGTTCAGAGCTATCTGCCTGAGAACCGTTAGCCCAGCGTCACTGCCGAGGTTGAGCATGCACCTGGCCGCGTGCAGCCGGATGAGTTCATCGGGTGAGTTCAACAGGGCGCCAAGCTTGCCGCGGCTCTCGTTGCCGATGGCCTCGAGCGCGACTTCACTTCTAAACTTGTCCTGTGAACGGGCAAGCCTCTCCACGAAGGTCGCTATCCTTTTCTGATCGAGCGCCGGATCCTCTGTGAGGTACATGACGCCGACCATAGCCATGAACCTCTGTTTGCTCTGCTTGTATTCGGGCGGGATTGTCAGTTCGATCTCGCCGGACTGGAGAGCCCTGGCCGTTTCCCTGCCGAAGCGCCCGTTCAGGCGGTTGCGGATGGCGTTTGAGACCTCGTAGTCGCCCCTGGCGAGCGCCAGCATAATCTTGTATTCACTAAGTACTTTTCCACCGGCCATGACATGTCCGATCCTGCTGTCTGCCCTGACGCCGGAGATCTTATCTGTGAAGATGGGGCCTTTTGCGTCGGCCAGGACCTTGGTGGCGACGCCGAAGCTTCCGGCGATATTGAGCTCGGTTTCGAAAAGCCAGCCGCCGTCCAGGGACGTTGTTTGTGTGCCCGGCAATGCAGTTACCAGAACATCGAAGTATTCACCTTGCGAGGCCACGGCCGGCATTATTCCCTCGACAAACACCACCGCCGTGTCGCGACGGTTGATATACTCATCAACGTTCAGCTTGCCGCGTGAGGGTATTTGTCTTCGAATGTATCGCGTAAGATACGCCCTGATTCGCGGCGGGCATTCGGCCGAACCGGTCCCTTTGAGCCCACTTACCAGGCCGTAGCCTTCGATCTTGACCACTGCAGGCGACGTTACTCTGACCAACGAACCTATGGTCGGACCAAGCTCTTCCAGCGACCCCAGATCATTTAACCTCCCGGCCGCCCCCTGCTGACCGCAACCGTGGGCCAGGCAGACGACCAGTGCTATTGCTGCCGCATATATCAGTTTTCGACCGATTGGATTCACCAAAGGAAAAACCTCAAAAAAGCTCAATCTCCGGCTTAAAATTCGCGTGCAATCGTACAGATGCAAAGTGCCGATGTCAAGGCAAATGATTGGTTGATTGGTGATTTTAGACTTCTGGATTGACTATTCTGCGCGGCGATCGGTCATTCCGTCGGCCTTGGTAATCCGTCTTACTGCCTTTTCGTGTCGGGCTTTATCGCCTCTTCGATAATCGGCCGCAGCAATCTGGTCCAGATGCGGTAGCCGTCAGCGTTCAGGTGCAGATTATCCTTGAGGAACAATTTGGCATCGGGCTTGCCGTCGTCGGCCAGCAGCGGCGTGGCCGAGTCGAAATAGATCAATCGATCATCGGTGCCCGAGAAATCCTCTATCATCTTATTGGCTTGAGCCATCGCCGGCCACAGAGACCATCGTCTGCCGCTGGGCTTGATAGCGATGAAAACAATCTTCGTTTTCTGCAGCTTTGTGTGTACTAATCTCACAAACTTCTGATAGTCGTCGAAGACGCGATTGGAACTCTTGCCGGCCGCCACGTCGTTGTCACCGGCGTAGAAGACGATCACTTTGGGCGCATAGCGCAGGACGATCCTCTCTGCAAAGTAATTGACCTCGGAGATCTGGGATCCGCCGAAGCCGCGGTTGATCACGCCAAATCCGTCGAAGCTCTCACGGGTGGGCCAGAGCCTGATGCTCGAACTGCCCACAAACAGCACCGCATCCGACGGGTACGAATTCTTACGGTCCCAATCCTCGAATTGCTGGATGGTCTTGCCCCATTTTGCCTCCGGGTCTTCCGCCTGCGGTCTATCCTGAGCGTTCAACACACTGGCGCAACACAGCAAGACCAACAGGCAGAGTATTCTTCGTTCCATTCCACTATCCTCCCAGAAATTGACTGTCTTGGCCTCATCACTCTTTGCCCGTCGGCACGCGGCGTTTCAACTCTTCAAACCAATTCAGCGCGACGACCAGTTGGGGTGCTGCTTGACGCTCGTCGCTTTCCTTGATCATTAGAAATCGCTGGCCATCGCTCTTGACATCATAACTCTGACCCCAGCCAGCTAAATGCTTTCCTGCAAACAGGTCTTCAGAGTCGGTTGCTTTGAACACCGGCTCTGTTTCAATGATAGCGGCTTTCATTCTGTCACCAACGCGATAAAACAACTCTTTGCCATCACGCGACCACATGGGTTGATGCCCCCCGCCAGTTGAAATCTTCTTTGGGACGGGCCCGGAAAATGGGGTCACATACACCTCGTCCGAGCCTTCCCGATCAGATTGATATGCAATCCAATTTCCATCGGGAGAGAAGACGCCGCTCCTCTCATTCCAAGATTCGCGCAAGAGGGGTCGTGGCGTGTTCGCGTCCTCGACGGAGAGAAACCAGATGTCTGCACCAGTGACGGGACTGCTCTCGGTAAAGAGCAGTATCTTCCCATCTGGAGACCAGGAAGTAGCTACTTGGTCGTACGGACCACTTACGAGCAGCTCATCGTTGCCGCTGCTATCGACAGGCACCCGGTAGACGTCAAATGGCCCCGCCCTCCAAGACGTAAAAGTCAACCAATCACCATCCGGTGTCCAGAGAGGAGAGGAGTTGTTGCTCTCGAATGTGAGCTGCGTTGCGGCCCCGCTCGGCAAGTCATACACCCAGATGTTGAAGGCGCCCCTCTCGAACTTCTCGAAGGCGAGACGTCGCCCATCGGGCGATAGACTGAGGTTCGCATACGCCTGCGGGGCTAGCGGTAACTGCTCGATCTGCTCGCCCTGGCGGTTGACCCAGACTAACTGGCGACGGGCCAGCCATTCGCCGCCTCGGACATAATAGAGCAATCCGTTTTGGGAAAAGCAGAAAGGCGCATTGCCAGAGGTAGGGGATTGTCTGAGACCCTCGACGACCGGACGCCGTGGCTCACCAACCTTGAGCTGCTTGAGGTCGAAGGGCGCTGCCATGAGCGTTCCAGACTGGGCGTAGAGCAGATGGCCGGTCGGGGCATACCGGGCGTGAGATCCGCCCATAACAAGTGTTCGCAACTCGCCCGTCTCTCGTAGGAGCGCAACTACCTGCACATCGTTGAGACTGGTTTTCCATATCGTAAAGAGCACAGCGTCGCCGCCCGGCAGGACCTCGGGCCACCAATGACCGAATTCACCCTTTTCCCTGTCCGGGGTGGTCACCGATTCTGCAACACCCCCATCGGCTGAGATCCTCCGAATGCCCGTAGTCGTCGCCGGAGAAAAATAAATCACGCCGTCGGGGCCCCAACTTGCACCCATGAGAGCGCTGGCGTCACAGAGGATTTTCGGCCTGCCGCCATCCAGGAACAGCGTCTGCAACTTGCCGCCTGAAGAAAAACCTATCGACTGACCATCGGGTGAAAAGAAAGGCCGCTGAGCACCCGTCGTTTCAGGCTGTTCTTGGCCCTCGATCCGGTCAACCTCGCGCAGGATGAGCCGCCTATTGCGGCCAGTGCCGCCCACATAAATCAGACGCTTGCCATCTGGCGAGACCGCTATCTGGGCTAGGTCCTCGTTCAGCATTTGATTCACCGGCGGGCTGATGGGAAAACGGAATGGGGGCATCGGCGTTGGCCTTTTGAGATTCCACATTACCAGACTCACCGCAACAGCAACGAAGACCACGCCGGCTATCGTCGCCATCAGCCGTCTCGACCGCCAAGTCCCTGATACGCCTGGCACAGGGGCGGTGACCACCGCGGTACTTTCGAAGTCGGTCAATGTTTCGCTTATTTCGATACCCGCGTCTCCGATGTCTCGAAGTCGGCGGCGCGGGTCTTTCTCCAGACAGCGACGCAACAGAATCCGGATGTTCGCCGGCGTACTCTCGGGCAGCGTCTCCCAGTTGGGGGCAGTTTGCAGAACATGGGCCAGCGTGTCTGAGAACGTCTCGCCTTTGAAGGGAATTGTAGTCGTTAGCATTTCGTACAGGATGCAACCGAACGCCCAGATGTCGCTACGCTTGTCGGTCGGCTTGCCGCGGGCCTGCTCCGGACTCATGTAGGCCGCCGTGCCAATGACCCGGCCCGGCTCCGTTGCAGTACTCTGTTGATCCTCTGGTTCACTGCCGGCGGCCTTGGCTAAGCCGAAGTCCAGCACCACTACTTTGCCTTCTGGTGTTATTTTGATATTGCTGGGCTTGAGATCGCGGTGGATAACGCCGTGTTCGTGCGCTGCGGCCACCGCCTCGGTTATCTGCAGGGCGATTGACAATGCCTCATCCGGCTTGAGACTCGTCCCAGCGATCCTCTCGGCAAGCGTCTGGCCGGGCACGTATTCCAGAATCAGATAACAAACACCCTCGACCTCTTCGAATTCGTCGTAGATAGTGGCGATGTTCGGGTGATTCAGAGAAGCCAAGACCCTCGCTTCGCGCGAAAAACGCGACCTGGCCTCGGGTTTCTCCAATACCTCGGCCGGAAGGCTCTTGATAGCTACCGAGCGACCGAGCTTTGTGTCGTGCGCCAAATACACCACCCCCACAGCCCCCCGGCCTAACTCCCGCTCGATCCGAAACGGACCGATTTGGCTGCCCGGCCCGGCTTGCGAACCGTCAGAAGACTGCCTCGGACCGGCTCCGTTACCCTCAGGCCGTTTACTATTTTTCTCCTTAGCCTCGCTCAACTGCAAATGTCCTTTCGCACAAGAGTCGCCAAACAATGACAGAAACAGCGAATCATCAGCACACAAACCGCGTGCCCAGCAACATTAGAGGCTCTGCGCCAGGCAACCGCAACAAAAAACAGAGAAAACGGCATGATCCTGAGACAGAATGATCGCTGTGCAGTATTAAAAGAAGATTCTTGCTGCAAATGACCCTGTTCCGCTCTACGGCATCCAGGTTGAACCGATGCGCTCGAATATATATGCCGAGCCGGAACCGCTCCCGTTGTCGTCATCGTCTTCAGCGCCCACGATAACGTACCTGCCGTCGATCGAGACCGAGCGTCCGAAATGGTCGCGAGCTTCGCCATCTGGAGCTGTCAGCTTTGTCTGCTGCACCCAGTGTTCCCCGTCGCGTTTGAACACATAAGCAGAGCCACATGTATCTCCCATATAGTGGTCACCATCGTCGGTTGCCCCAACAATGATGTAATCCCCACTGATCGCTACTGAATTGCCAAAAAGGTCGAAGGACTCCCCATCCAGGGCAGTAAGTTCGGTCTGCCGCGCCCAGCCTGTGCCCTCGCGCTTGTAAAGATGCACGACTCCGGACCCTTCTTTGTTGCCGTCTCCTCTCGGTGCTCCGACGATAGCGCAGTCCTCGCTGATCGCAATCGAGTTGCCGAAAAGATCACCTCCGGGAAGGGACAGCGTAGTCAGCTTGGCCTGTTCGGTCCACGCCATGCCGTCACGCTTGAAGATGTACACAGGCCCATAGGCCATCCCCCACCGCCCGCTGGAATCTGACGCCATGATGACATAGTCTCCGTCTCCACTGATCGAGACCAGGCTGCCAAATCTGGCCTGGGCCACGCGGTCTGAAGCCCAAAGCCTGTCTCTGTAGAACCAGCTTGCGTCGTTGCGCTCGAATGTACATGCTGAGCCTACACCCGCTTTTTGTCTACCTCTTTCGGGAGTCTCGGTGTAACCGGGAGCTCCGACGATGGCGTGGTTGCCGCCGATTGACACCGAGCAGCCAAAGGCGTCCCCGGAGGTGTCCGGGGCCCTCAGCGTTGTCTGTCGTGTCCAGCTCGTGCCGTTTCGTTTGAAAATGTGTGCTGAGTGCGACCCGCCCGGGTCACGATCATTCTGGGTACTTCCGGCTCCGACGATGGCG
>Ga0209536_100013491_pt1 | contig 11785 bp, 9 predicted proteins | sample DeeMarSeWOR28_12_FD_187461 | JGI IMG/M metagenome (GOLD analysis project Ga0209536, IMG submission 187461) | Marine sediment microbial communities from White Oak River estuary, North Carolina - WOR-2-8_12 (SPAdes) (version 2) | ecosystem: Environmental > Aquatic > Marine > Intertidal zone >...
CATTACCGGTCACGTTTCCGTTATAGGTCACGCCATTGACGACCACGGAGACGGTCTGACCGTCTTCCACGCCGGTGGTGGTGCCGGAGATGGTGACATCGCTGGCATCTTCGATCGCGTTGATGATGTCATCCGTGGCGATGGCCGCAATGCCGACCATGGGGCCGCCACCGGGCGTTGTAGGAGTTTCGCCTTCCTGGATACCCGAAAAACCTTCCAGCCTGGACGATTCGCGACTGGTTTCAACCGCAGTAGCAAATTCGAGCGGTCCGCCAGGGATATCCACGCTCCCTTCGGTACCGATACGTGAGTAGATATCGGCTGGCTGCAATTCCTGCGCATAATCCCGGGAGGAATCGGCCTCACCCGGCTGCTCGGTTTCGCTTTCCTCGCTGACCTGTTCGATGCCGTCGGCTGCCAGGCCTCTCAATTGCGCGATGCTGTCAACGAGCTCATCCGGAAAGGCATCGAGACCATTGCTCACCGTGACGTCGAGCAATAACTCGACGTTTTCCTCGAGATTCAGACGATTGCCGTTGAAAAACTCGAGCAGAATCCTGGCTCCGGGCCCGGTCGAGAGAACGTCGCCGTCATGGATCGGGTCGCCGATACTCAGGACCCGCACCAGGCCATCGACACCGCGAACTTGCGCGGTACCGACGAGGTCAGCAACGAAACCGATATTCTTGGTAGCCATATTCAAACTTACGAATTGTTAACAGGCGTTATATAGGTGAAAACGACCGTTCTCACCTCATACTAAAGTCGCAGATCAGTCCCGCTTTGTTGACAGAATGCGAGCCTCTTCACAGTTGACCGATCAGAATCGGGGACCGGCATCAGGACTGCTTCAGCAGCAGCACCAGTCCGACACGGTCCTTGACGCCCAGCTTCCTGAAAATACTCGACAAATGCGACTTTACCGTGACCTCGGAAATGCCATGCAAGTCGGCGACCTGGCGATTCGAATTACCCTCGGCAACGGCCAGCGCTATTTGCCGCTCCCGATCGGTCAGCCGCTGCAACAGATCCGACGGCGGCTTTGATTTGGTCGCCTGCCGGGCAAGCCGGAATGTCTCTTCGAGCAGGTGAGGCGGAAACCAGCTCTGGCCCTGCTCGAGCAACCTCAACATTTGCCTGTAGTGAATTGCCGCCATATGGCTATTGCAGTATGCGCCGGCTCCCAGCCGAACGCATTCAAGCATTTCGCCAACAGCCGGCATATCCGAGCAAACGGCAATCCTCGCCGGTTTTGCGACTACTCGATTTAGCATCCACTCGAGGCCCTCGGACTTCATACTGGATAAATGTAACAGGTATATCTTGTGCGAGGATTTGGCCGGTAGCAGGCTGGTATGGAACTCGAAGTCCGTCCCCAGACATCCTTCCAGATAACGCTTGAAGGAAGGCGCTGCCGAAAAAACGACCAGTTCCACTCATCTCTCCTTCAGTGCCTTGTCGATCCCCCGATGCAACGGCTCGGTCAGGTAAGACAGAATCGTTTTCTTGTCGGTAATGATATCCGCTTCGGCGGTCATACCGATCCGAATCGGTAGCTCGCCGGGCGCGGCCCCCATAAACGGCTTGACCGGCTTGACCCGGACCAGGTAGTAGGTCTCTCCTTCTTCTTCGGTTACCGTGTCCGCGCTGACGAAGGTGACGATACCCTGCAGGCTGCCGTGAATCGCAAAATCGTAGGCAGAAAACTTCAGGCGGGCGAACTGGCCGACATTCACATAGGCAATATCGGCGGGGTTGATGCGGATTTCGACCAGCAGGGCGTCCTCCTGCGGCACGATATCGACAATACTGCTGCCCGGCGCGATAACGCCGCCTATGGTGTTGATGTGCAGCCGTTGCACGACCCCGTTTACCGGAGACCTCAAAGTGGTTCGCGTTACTCGATCCTGCAGAGCGGTCTGCGTCTCGCGAATACGGCCGAGCTCGGCATTCACCTCGTTCAGTTCCTTCTTGGCCTGGTTCTGGAATTCGAGGTTTTCCTTCTGCTTGCTGAGACGCGCCTCCTCGATGGTCGACTCGATTCGCGGAATCGACAGCGTAACACCTTCGATTTCACCCTCGAGTTCCGCTTCCCGCTGCTGCAATTGCAGGAATTCGACCTCGCTGATTATGCCGCGATCCATCAGCGGCTGTTTGATCTTTATTTCCCGCTGCACCAGTTCCAGCGAGCGGCGCAGCTGTTTCAGTTTGGACTGCGCCTCGCGCAACGCACTTTGCTGCTGGTTGATCCTTTCCTGGAAAATGTTCAGCGTTTCCTCCAGTTGCTGGCGGTTGCTGATGAACAGGCTCTTCTCCGCCGCGATCAATTCGGGCGCTTCCTTGTTGATCTCCGCTACAGGTTCGAACTCGCCGCCAAAGGCTTCCGCGTTCAACCGGCTGGTCCGCGCCAGCAACTCGAGATACAGCAAGCGGTTTTCTTCAAACGAACTGGCAAAAGCCACATCACTGATCTTGATCAGTGGCTGACCCGTTCGCACCTGCTGGCCTTCAAGCACCAGGATCTCCTCGACAATGCCGCCTTCCAGGCTCTGGATATTCTGCACCTGGCTGGCCGGTGATACCTTGCCACTGCCGCGTATCACGACATCGATTTTGGCCCAGGCCATCCAGCCAATGGCAGCAGCAAAAAAAGCCGCAATTATCAGGATCAGCAGAATCAGGTAGCGCGGGGTACGATGAACGGCGGCCGCGGAAAGGCTGCGCATGTACTGCAAATCGTGCTTGCCATGCATACCCATCTGGGTGGTGTCGAAATCAGTGCTGTCTTCGTCAACCATCCGGATTGCCCTTCAGTGATTTCAGCACCTCGTCTCTAGCGCCATCCATGACTACCCTGCCACCATCGATAACAACCAGGCGTTCGACCAGCTGCAGCATCGGCGCCTTGTGCGTGACCAGTAACAGCGTCTTGTCCCGGCTGTACTCAAACAGGTGCTTTTTAACGACCGATTCGGTGGCATTGTCAAAACTGTTGGTCGGCTCGTCGAGAATCAGGATCGGTTCGTCCAGCAACATTGCTCGCGCCAGGGCGATGGCCTGTCTTTGCCCGCCGGAGATGAAGCCTCCCCCTTCACCCACCTGGGTCTCGTAGCCCTCGGGCAGCTGATTGACAAACAGGTTTACACCACTCAGTTCAGCCGCCCGCAGCAGGCGCTCATCGCTTACCTGCAGATTCTTGTAGGCGATATTCTCGCGAATACTGCCGCGCAACAGTTCGACCTCCTGCGGCAGGTAGCCAATGTGCCCGCGCAGCTCGACCGGATCAATCTGGTTGATGTCGATACCGTCAATCGAGATAGACCCGCTTTGCGCCTGGTAAAGGCCGACAATCAGTTTCAACAACGATGACTTGCCCGAACCGACCTTGCCGATAATACCAACGTGCTCGCCCGCCTTGATGTTCAGGTTGATATCGCCGAGCGATTTCCGCGGTGACTCGGGATAACTGAAATCGAGATTGCGAAACTGGATGGCGCCGTCGAATCCGGATCGGCGTACATAGGATTTCGATTCCGGCCGTTCGATCGGCTTGCGCATCAATTCGTCCAGCGAGCGAAACGCGGTCCTGGTCTGCTCGAACGAGGTAATCAGGCCAGCAATCTGCGCCATCGGCGCGACCGAGCGAGACCCCAGCATGACGATGGCGATCAGGCCGCCGAGGCTCAGCTCCAGGTCGCCGATACGATAGATGCCGAAGACGATCAAGCCGACGACGGTGAATTGAACCAGCGAGTTCGACACCACCGATATCGACGAAGACAGGATGCGCGCGCGCATCGATTTGTTCGCTATCGTGCTGCAGGACTCTTCCCAGGTCCACTGCGAATGGCTGAAAGCCGCCATCGCCTTGACGGTTCTTATCGAATGCAGGGTTTCGATCAGGTGAGCGTTCTTGCTTGCGGTAGCTTCGAAGGTAGCCTCGACACTGGCCTTTAGCGGCTTGACCAGGATAAAGCTGTAAAACAGCAGCACGGCGATCATCACCAGCGGCACGGCGATCATCGGCCCGCCGATGTAATAAATGACGAACAGGAAGATGATTGCGAACGGCAAATCGACCAGCGTCACCAGGGTCGAGGCGGTGAAAAAGCTGCGTATGCTTTCGAACTCGCGCAACTGGCTGGAAAAGGCACCGATGCGCGCCGGCCAATGATCCATTTTCAGGTTCAGCACCTGCGCATACAGGATCGAGGACATGATGATGTCGCATTTCTTGCCCGCGATCTCGAGCAGGTAATTGCGAATAAAGCGCAGCAATGCATCGAAGAAAAAGACCGTCGCTATGCCGACCGCCAGCACCCAGAGCGTTTCTACCGCGTCGTTCGGCACCACTTTGTCGTACACGTTCATGGTGAACAGAGGTGTCGCCAGCACGAACAGATTGATCAGTACCGACGCTACCAGCACACTGGCGAAAATACCCCGGGATTTGCGCAGCGTGCCCCAGAACCAGTGACTCGAATCGCGGGCAATTCCCGCGTCACGGCTCGTATTCTCCTGCTTGAATTCCCTCTTCAGCAGGAAGGCATAACCCAGGTACTTTTGTTTGAGCAGGTCGAGATCGAGCCATTCCTCGCCTTCGCCAACTTCGGGAATAATGACCCGCGCGCGGCGGTTTTTCCGATCGATGGATTCGAGGATGCAGGCGTTGCCACCCTTGAGCACGAGTATGCACGGCAGTAACAGGCGTGAGAGCTTGTCCAGATCACGATGAATCAGCCGACTGGCAAACCCCGCTCGCGCGGCGACACGGGAAAACAGCCCCTTGGGATGGTCGACACTGAACAGCTCGGGGCCATCAGCTCCGGGCTCGACCGGCAAGCCCGAAATCAACGCTTCCACGCTGATCGGACGGCTGTGCAGCCTGGCAAAGATTACGACGCATTCCAGCAGGGGGTCATATTGAGGATGGGATGCAATCACGTTGCGATCGGGACCGGTTTATGGCGAGATTCTGAATACGAGCTCTGCTCTGCGATTGATCGCCTTGCCGCCAAGCGTCGAATTATCCGCCATGGGGTTTTGCTCGCCCATGCCGATGGTTTTGATATTGGCAGGGTTGACCCCGTTGCTCACCAGCAGCGCCTTCAACGCCTCCGCGCGTTTTATCGACAGCGCCAGGTTGTATTGTTCCGAACCGATATCGTCCGTGTGGGTATAGATATCGACCCGAATATTCGGCGACCGCTTCAGCTGCTCGATGATCAGTTTGACCCGGGTCTTGGAAAGGTCGGTCAGTTCGGTATCGTTGTACTTGAAATTGACCAGTTGAACCTTGTCGAGACCCGGCCGATCCGATTCGAGGACCCTGACGGTCACGGTCGCCACGTCGACGGCGGTGTCATCGTACACATTGACCATCCGGTAACTGAAAGTATCCGTCCCGGTGAAACCCTCCTTCGGGCGGTATACCAGGTCATTTTCGAAGTTGAAGGCTACTTCGCCGAACCTGGGTTTGCTGACGTCGGTCATTCTCATGCTTTCCAGGTCTATATCGACGTCATTGGCCGTCAATTGCTCCTGGGTAATAACCAGCACGCTGTTGGACCTGACCTCGAAAAAGTCATCCTGCAACGCCGCCGCGGCTCTTATCGTCGCGAGCGATGAGCGGCCGGCGCAGCCGTAGGGATTGACGCTTTGGTCCAGACGCGTGTTATCGCAGTGGTCCATGGGATCCTTCTCGCGGTCGCGGTCCTCGTCGACCGGCAACGGCAGCTTGTCAACCTTGTCGGTTTCCAGACGTGCGACACGCAATCCATTCTGGTCCAGTCCGAACTCGACATCGGCCGCCTCGAACAACTTGCCTATTCCCTCGTAGACCCGGTAACGCGCCCCCAGAAAATCGTACAGGGCTTCGGCCTGCTGGTTTTTCGCGGTGTTGAGTTCATTCCTGGCATTAAGCAAATCGACCAGATCTCGTTGGCCGATAAAAAATTCTTCGCGGTAAGACTCGACTGTCTCTCCTGCCCTTTCCACGTGCGCCTCGAGAAACTTCAGCTGCTTTACCAGCAGTTCGTCGGCGGTCCAGGAAAGACGCAGGGTATTGATGACCTGGCGCCTGACGCCCGCGGCAAATTCCTTTTGCTCGTAAAGAGCGCTGACACGTTTCTTCTGCTCGGCCTGGTCGCGCCCGCCGCGGTAGAGGTTATAGGTCAGGTTCAGCATGACGCGCGTTTCATCGGTATCGCCGGTGACACCGCCAATGTTGTCACCGTGTTCGGTGGCAAGTTCGAGATCCAGGTTCGGGTAATTGGTGCGCAGCGATCGCATCTGGTCGGCCTGTGCCGCGGCGACGTTATTGGCGGCGACTTTCATCGCTGGATGATCCGCCAGCGCCTTGTCGATGAGTTCATCGATACTGCCGGCGGGCCGAACTGGCAACTCGGGTTCGCTCAGTGTTTCGGGATCAATGTAACGGCCAAGAATCTGGTGTAACAGTGTCGCAGAATCCTCGAGATTGTTTTGCTGCGCAATCAGGCTGGCCTGGGCACGGGCGAGTCGTCCCTCGGTTTGCTGCAGCTGCGAGCGACGTCCCACACCCGACTGATTACGATCCCGGATCTGCGCCAGGATTTCCTTGTGCGCATTGACATTCTCCTGCGCGAGCCGGTACAGGCGGCGCTGCTTGATCACTTCGAGGTATGCCTGCACGGCATCCAGCGCGATATTGTCGGCTGTATCGAACACGTCGTACAACGCCGACCGAGCGCGCGCATCGGCCTGGTCTACCTCGTAAGTGGTGTCGTAGCCGCTGAACAGGTTCTGGGTTACCGACAACTCGTATGTGGTGCTGTCGTATTCGCGGCGCTGATCGCCGGTAAACGGCGACCGGGTCTCGAAACGCCCGGTCGAAGCCTCCAGGTCGACGCTTGGCAGCCAGCCACCCCCGGCAATCTCGCGATCACGCACCACCTGGCGGTAAACGTGAATCTTTTCCTTCACCGCGGGATGCGCACTGATCGAATCCACTACCATTTCCGTCATTTCGAGTGCGCCTGCCGGCCTGGGAAACCACAGCGCACCCAGCAAGGCAGCCGCCGCGCATAGCTTTCCGCGACGCTGAAAAGCACCGCCGGCGCGAACAACCGACGCGTCAGTCCGGCAAATTTTCATTTCTGGCGGGGAATACTCACTGCCTGCGACCATGGTTCCACGGGCGCAAACTCGCGAACCCGAGCAGATCCGCGAGACCTCGGCAATAAGATGCAACATCAAGATCATTGAGTAAATTTTTCTAGCAATTTTTCCGGCGCCCGCTACCGGCCTGGTCAGCCAAAACTCCCTTTACCCGAACCAGGCTGGCTGGAAATTAACAATTCAAATTAATTATCCGAAGTAAGCTACTGATAATACTAGCGTAAACAAGTCTTTTATCAACCCGAACAGGGTAATTTATCGACATTTGGAAAACCATCCGGCGAGTTCACATTTTCGCGGGTTCATCAATGTTTAGTGGAACAACGCCGAAATGGACGGAGATCTGCGCTGAAATATGTCCGTTTATTCCCTGATTCAGCGGCGTACAGGCCAGGGCGACGGCAGGTTTCGTCGACCAGGCGACCCTTTGCATCCGCCGCATGACCGTGTCGCCCGCTGCACGGGTTGCAGGGCGAGATCCGGGGCAAAATGGATTAGTAGACGCTCTTCTCGGCGGCCTCGCCAGACTCGGCCGTGTCGAGGAAGGAGGAAATGAATCCCTGTCGTTTGGCCAGCATCTTCAGGTAGAGCGACTTGATCTCGGGCACGGTCGAACGCCTGACCGCGTCGAGCGTTGCCAGGTGATCAGCCCAGGCATTAATTCCCGGATGCCGCGCCCTGTCCAGTAATCCCGGCCTGAGCTCGTCGAGGTAGGCGAGGCGCTGGAACAGCGGCGCGTAACTTGCGTCCACCAGCGAGAAATTACCTCCGTTGAAGAAGGGTTTACCGACGATCGCCGTTTCCAGGTGATCGAACTTCTCCTCGAGTTCGCCGCGCGTGGCGTCGAAATCGGCTTCGGTTTCCTTCACACTAAGATCGAGCAGATGCCACATGCAGGCGTTGCCGAACTCGATCCAGCTGCGGTCATGTGCGCGCAGGATCAGGTCCTCCGGGTGCAGCCGGTTGGGGTAGGCCTCGTCGATGTACTCGTTGATTACCGTCGACTCGAATATAACGTGATCGTCGACCAGCAATATGGGTACCCGTTGCAAAGGGGAAAGCTGTTTGAACCAGTCCGGCGGGGCGGCCAGATCGATGTAGGTGATATCGTAGTCGACAGCCTTGTATTCGAGGGCGATGACCGCGCGCTGCACGAACGGGCACAACTTGAAACTGACCAGCTTCGGATTCATGTCTTGCTGTAAAGCGGAGATAACAACAGCACTCAGTATACCGGCTCCGGCGCAGTACGGGAAAACCGACTACGGCGCCGGCTGATGCTTTACTCCCATTCCAGTTCGGTGAAGACTTGCTGCGCGTTCCTGCCGGCGAGCGTCTCGTGGTTCAGCAGGTAGTCGAAGCGGCTTTGATCGATGCTGCCGATATTGGTTATATCGCCGCCCTCGTCGATGAACTCGGCGACAGTCCGCCGCAGGAAATCGAGGTAGTCCCAGGTATCCTTGCGCGCGCGCTCGAGGCTGGTCGCCCGGCCGTGCCCCGGCACCAGGAACTCAGGCTGGTAGGCGGCCATGGCTTCGAAAGCGCTCATCCAGCTCTTGCTGTGAGATTGCGCGCTGACGTTCAGCATGCGCTGGGTATAGACGATGTCGCCGCTGAACATTACCCGCTGCCGCGGCAACCAGACAAAGGAATCGCCGGGCGTATGCGCCTGGCCCGCGAAGCGCAGCTCGAAAACCGTATCGCCCGCTTCGAAGTGGTACTGCTCGGCGAAGATTTGCCCGGCGTAAACCGCTTCGGTTTCCTTGACGTATTCCGTGCCCACCAGGTTGCCCAGCATGAAGAACTGGTCCTGCACCCGCGCCCGCTGGTCATTGACCGCCGCCTCGCTGGCGATGATTTCGGCGCCCTGCTTGCTGAAATAGGCGTTACCGAGCCAGCGATGGTCCTGGCCGCCGGTATTGATCACCTTGATCACGGGCTTGTCGGTGACGGTTCGGATTAGCCGCTCGATGGCCCGGGCGCCGCGGGCGGTGCCGCCGGAATCGATCAGCACCACGCCGTCTTCGGTGACGACGAAGCCGAAGGTCGCGTTGTTGCCCAGGTTCTCCGGGCTGCGATTGCCGAGTTCACCGACGATCGCGTATACGTCCTCGGTGACCTGCTGCAGCTCCAGCTCACCCTCGGCCGCAAGCAACTGGACAGGCATCACGGCCAGCGCGACAATCCACAATATCAATTTCGTCAATTTCACTCGATGCGTCTCCGTGATTGTTTTCTGCTGCCGATTCGCGACGTCGGGGCCGCAATCGTTCCGCTCCCGGTCTACGTTACGACTCGGGGCGCCGTGGTTGTCCGCAGGCCGGGCAACTCGGGTTTTTCGGCAACGTGACACCCTGCCATTCCATCGACAGCGCGTCGAACAGCAGCAGCCGGTTCAGCATGGTCTCGCCCTGGCCGGCAAGCAGCAGCAGCGTCTGCACCGCCTGCATCGCACCGATGACGCCGACCACCGGGCCGAGCACGCCCTCGAGTTCGCAGGATTCCTCGCTGCCGTAGGCGTGCGAGTACAGGCACTGGTAGCAGGCGCTGTTCGCTGCCGGCTGGTAATTCATGATCTGACCCTCGAGCCTGATCGCGGCGCCGGTCACCAGCGGCGTCGCCGTTTCCACGCAGTAACGGTTAACCTCGAAGCGGGTCGGGTAATTGTCGCTGCAGTCGAGCACGATATCGACCGAATCGATGACCTTGCGTAAATCCTCGCCCTCTAGCTGGTAACCGATGACGTCGACCTGACAGTCGGAATTCAGTGCCGCCAGCGTCTGCTTGCCGGAATCGACCTTGTTTTCGCCAACCGCCGTCTGCCGATGAATGACCTGGCGCTGCAGGTTGGAAGTCTCGACGACATCGTAGTCGCTGAGCACCAGGCGGCCGACTCCCGCTGCAGCGAGATACATCGCCGCGGGCGAGCCGAGACCGCCGACGCCGACGATCAGCGCGCTGGCGTCGAGAATAGCCTGCTGGCCGCGTTCACCGATCGCGGGCAACCGGATATGGCGCGCGTATCTTGCCTGCTGCTCCGGAGTCATCCGCCCCCCTTGTGGAAGTACTGGTGAAAACGCCGGAAGAATTGCTCGCGGGTGCCGGCATCGGCCTTGTCTAATTCGAACCTGACCCTGAGCACCGGCAGGTTGAACAAACCGATTCTGCGCGGCGGCGCTTCGCTGGCCTCGATCACCGCTTCGAAGGCACTGCCGGCGAAGGTCACCAGCCAGCGGTTGATGCCGATTTGCGCACAGTTGAACAGGCTGCGTTCGCCGCTGAAAGGGCCGAGCAGCACCTTGCCGAATTCGTCGGCGCGGTAGCCCATCTCGTATTCGACGACCGGGGAATCTGGATCGGGATTGGCGATCATGCGCCCGCTCCAGCGGCTCAGCCGCCAGCGACCGGGGGCCAGATGGAGACGATATCGCCCTCGACCAGTTCGCGCTCGGCGCGATGCTCCGGGTCGACGAAGCGGCCGTTGACCAGCACGATGTGCGCCATTTCCGCGGGAATGTGATATTTCTCGATCAGCCTGCTGAGACGTAAGCCGTCGTCGACATTGATTTCGCGGCGAAAACGGCTCTTGCCCGGGGGCAGGTAGCGCATCAGTGATGCATAAAATTCGATCTTGATCTGCATGGGCCTTCAACCCGACGGTCCGCCAGAGACACCCGGTATAGACAGGATCAACTGTAGCCGAGTTCCTGGGTGCAGCCGACGTAGGCTTCCATGATCGCGGTCGGGTCCTGCATCAGCCGCTGTTTCCATTCGCCGAGGTGCACCTTCGATTCGATCAGGCCGCGCAGCACGCCGATGTGCTGGGTCTTGCCGACGCTGCTAGCGCCGACCAGGTGATCGCCGTCGAACTGCAGGTTGATGTACTGGAACTCGTCCGGGTTGTACAACTGCGCGCTTTCACCGCCGTCGACACCCATCCACAGGCCGAAGGAACAGGAAACCAGGCCGACGGTATCGAGCACGTTCATGTTGAGCGTACCGTGATGCTCGCTGCCCTGCCCCGCCATGTTGAGCGCGGCGATGCGGCCGTGATCGGTCGCGGTCGGCTGGATTGCCTGCACTTCCTGGTTGCCGGTGGAAAAGTCGACACCCTGGGCGACGTCGCCCGCGGCGTAGACATCCGGGTTGCTGCTCTGCATGCGGCGGTTTACCAGGATGCCCTGGTCGGTTTCGATATCGGTGCCCTCGACCAGGTCGATGTTGGCCTTGACGCCGGTCGCGGTAATCACCAAAGCCGCGGTGAGCTTGCCGCCGTCGCTGAGGCTGACCTGCACCTGTTCGTCGCCGGCACTCTCGATACCCTCCACGCTGCAGGAAGTGTGCACGTCGATGCCCTCGTTCTTGCACCAGGTTTCCAGCAGGCCGCCGGCGTTTTCGTCGAGCATGCGCGGCACCATGCGGTTGCCGGTCTCGACCACGGCGAGCTTGACGCCGCGCTTGACCAGCGCCTCGAGAATGATGCAGCCGATGAAGCCGGCGCCGATCAGCACCACGTTTGAACCTGGCCTGGCGAGCTCGATGATGTGGCGCGCGTCTTCCAGCGTCCAGCAGGAATGCACCTGCGGTAAATCCAGCCCCGGAATCGGCGGGCTCACCGGGTGTGAAC
>Ga0209536_100013492_pt1 | contig 11784 bp, 11 predicted proteins | sample DeeMarSeWOR28_12_FD_187461 | JGI IMG/M metagenome (GOLD analysis project Ga0209536, IMG submission 187461) | Marine sediment microbial communities from White Oak River estuary, North Carolina - WOR-2-8_12 (SPAdes) (version 2) | ecosystem: Environmental > Aquatic > Marine > Intertidal zone >...
TGGCGGAGGGAGGACCCGTCGAGCCTCAGCGAAGCGGGTGGGGCCGCCCGTCGAGCACCGTGCCCCAGATCGCAATCTCGCGGAGTGCCTCGGGCGGGACGTCGTGGGGGTCTTCGCCCAGCACCGTGAAGTCCGCCCTCTTGCCGGGACGGATCGAGCCGATCTCGTCTTCCATGCCGAGGCTCCACGCCGCCTCGATCGTGACGGCGCGCAGCGCCAGCTCGAGCGCGAGCCGCTGATCCGGACCCCAAACCCGGCCGTCGCTGCCGATGCGATTCACGGCTACCCACACCAGCGTGAGCGGCTCGGCCGGCGCCATCGGGAAGTCGGAGTGGAAGGAGATGGGCACGCCGGCCCGCGCGAGACCGCCGAGAGGAGAGATGTCGGCGGCGCGCTCCGGGCCGAGGCCTACCCGGGCGTAGATCGGCGCCAGCTCGTGGACGTAGTAGGCGTTGTTCGAGACGGCGATGTCGAGCGCGCGCACGCGCCGGTGCTGGTCCTCGCGCGCGTAGCCGTAGTGCTCGAGCACGACGCGGCGGCCGGGGCGGGCCTCGCCCAGGCCTGCGACCTGGTCGAGTACCAGGTCGAGACCGGCGTCGCCGTTCACGTGGACGTGGAGGTCCCAGCCCTCCCGCGAGAAGGCGGCCAGCACCTCCGCCTGCTCCTCGGGTGTCATCATCCACTCGCCGTGGTGCCCGTCCAGGTAGGGCTCGCTCATCTGCATGAGCTGGCTGAAGATGGCGCCGTCTGCGTAGTATTTTGCGTGGCGGGGGATTCGGATGCGATCGCCGCTCCAGCGCAGCAGACGGGCAGCCGCGTGCTCCGCCGCCGTCCCGCTCCCCTCCCGGCGCTGGAGGAGCATCGCGTTGGGCACCAGCACGAAGCGATAGGGGGTGCCCGCGTCGTGCATCTCCCACGCGAGCATGGCCAGCTCCGCGGGGGCGCTCACCTGGGGAAAGCCCTGCTCGCCCACGGTGGTGAGGCCGCCCCGGTGGAGCACGTCGCTCATCAGCGACAGGCCGCGCCGGTAGCGCAGCGGGCTCGCCAGCACGTGCACCATCGGAGCGCCCAGGCTCAGCACCCCCCGCTCCCAGAGGTGGCCCCCTTCCCAGTCGGCCTGGGGGTGGGCCTCGAAGGCCTCACGCGACATCCCCAGTGCCTCGAGCGCGCGGGTGTTGAAGAACATCTCGTGCACCGAGCGCTGCCACACGAAGATGGGGCGCGTGTGGGAGATGGCGTCGAGGTCGCGACGCGAGAGCGCTCCGTGGTAGGGCGCGTGGTACCCCCAGACCAGCAGCCAGTCCTCGGGATCGCCCGCGGCATCGAGGCCGGCGTCGAGCTCGGCCAGTCGCGCCAGGAAGACCTCGCGCCCACGCACCGCCCGGGTGCGGCCCCGGGGCGTCGTCCACTCCATCGCCGAGACGATCTCCATGGGCAGGATCGTCGCCGCCAACGTGGGGTGGATGTGGGGGTCCACGAAGCCCGGAACCAGGACGTGCTCGCGGAAGGTGGTGTCGAGCGCGAAGGGGCGGTCGCCGAGCGCGGTCTCGACCTCCTCGAGCGTCCCCACCGCCACGATCCGCCCCGAGGCGATGGCGACGGCCTCGGCCTCGGGGCGGTCCGCCTCCATCGTGAGGATCTTGCGCGCCATGAGCACGCGCAGCGCGTCGTCCGGCGCCGGCGGCCCGGTAAACACCCAGCCAACGACACAGACCCCGGCCAGCACCAGCGGGACCGTGGCGAGACCGAGCGCGAGTCGAGTCCAGCGGCACACGAGCGGACGGTAGCCCGCTAGGCTTCACTCGCGGCTCAGCCCTGCCGAATAGAGGAACGGACATGACGCGCACCCGGACAGCGAAGACACGCAGGCAAGCGGCCGCGATCGCCGGAATCTGCCTCGCCGGGCTGGTCCTGACGCCCCCAGCGTCGGCCGTCTCGAACGAGGAGTCGAACGGCTGCGCGGGCAGCCAGGACGACCCGTGCATCCGAACCGGCACGTGCGAGATCCAGGGAGCGAGCTGGGGGCAGACGGTCACGATCGACCGCGCCGACATCTTCGACACCCAGGGCTGGCCCGGTCTGTGCGACATGGTGCACGTGGCTCTGGTGCAGGGAAGCTGCGAGCCCCCGGGCGCCCAGACGAACGTGACGGCCTCTCTCTCCGCGAACAGCTACGCGACGATCCCGCAGATCGTGGGGCCCCTCGCGTGCGCCGGCGAGCCGGAGCCACCGAGCGTTCCCTCGCTCGGACGGATCGAAGGCGGAATTCTCGCAGGAGTCCTCCTGGCCCTGGCCGCCGCTAGCGCAGCTTCGAGGCGAACCAGAGCGCGCCGGACAGGACGATGCTGATTACCACGCAGCTGGTGACGGGCAGGTAGAGACTCCAGCCGGGACGCTCGATCCGCAGGTCCCCCGGCAGCCTGCCCAGTGGCAGGCCCGACGGGCTCGCGTAGAGCAGGCCCCCCACCGCGAGGCAGACCAGCCCGACCACGATCAGCGTCCGCGCGAGCGGCTCCATGCCACGAGCCTAGCCCGACGCGGCCGCCCCGGAAGCCCGCTCAGGGTGCCAACCTCTCCGGAGCTTGTGATTCCGCCGCCGTGCTGGGAGAATCAGCGCGAACCGAACGAGAGGGAGGCTCCGGATGGGCGACGAGACTCGGAGTGGGGGCTGCCTCTGCGGCACCGTTCGGATCGAGATCCGCGGCGAGCCGGCCGCCATGGCCTACTGCCACTGCGAGTCGTGCCGCGGCTGGCTCGGCGCCCCGGTCCACGCTGCCAGCCTGTGGCCCACCCCGAACGTGACCGTCGTGGAGGGAGGCGACCACCTGGCCGTCTTCAAGCGCACCGAGTCGAGCCATCGCAGCTTCTGCACGGCGTGCGGGGCCCCCGTCCTGATCCGACACCCCGCTCTCGGGCTCACCGACGTCCCCGCCGGCTCGATCTCCGGCTTCACCTACGATCCCGCCTTGCACGTGAACTACGGGGAGAAGGTCCTCTCCATCCGCGACGGACTGCCGAAGTTCAAGGACTTCCCCAAGGACTTCGGCGGCTCGGGCGACATACTTCCCGAGTAGCGACGCGCCCGCCTCCACGCGATCGGTGCCCGCCGGCCGTGAGCTCGACGACGGCCTAATATGGGGGCCAGCGCCCGAGCCGGGGAGATGTGGACGTGGCCGACGACGTAAGCAAGAGGTTCTCGGATCGGATCGCCGCCGGCAGAGGCGACGCCACGGTCCTGATTCCCGCGGCGACGGTGATCCTGCTGCGCGACGCCGGCGAAGGGCTCGAAACCCTCATGCTCCGCAGGAACTCGAAGATCGCCTTTGGCGGCATGTGGGTCTTCCCGGGCGGCCGCCTCGACGACGACGACGGGCCCGGCCTCGAGATGGAGCAACGCGCGCGAATCGCGGCCGCGCGTGAGGCGGAAGAGGAGGCCTCACTCCGGGTGGAGCCCGCCGACCTGATCTGGTTCTCCCACTGGACGCCGCCCCAGGTCGAAATCCGCCGCTTCGAGACCTGGTTCTTCGCGACGCGGGCGCCGAAGGGATCGGTGACGATCGACGACGGCGAGATCACCGAGAGCCGTTGGCTCACTCCGGCTCGGGCGCTCGCGCAGCAGCGCGCGAAGGAGATCGAGCTCGTCCCGCCGACCTTCGTTACGCTCCACTACCTCAGCCACTACGACTCGGTCGACGCCGCGCTCGCGGGCCTCGCCGGAGACGGCCCCCGCCGCTACGTGACGAAGATCGCCGGCAGCGACGAGGGCATGGTGGCGATGTGGCAGGAGGACGCCGGCTACGTTGCGAAGGACCCGAGCGTCCCGGGCCCCCGACACCGCCTGGCGATGACCGACCGGGGCTTCCTCTTCGACGACTCGGCGCTTCGCTAGCCGATCCGGCTCCGTCTCCTCCGCCGGCCGTGCAGCCAGGCCAGCGGCGGCAGCAGAAGGGCCAGCTCGGCGCCGATACCGCAGGCCGGCACCGTCCTGATCGAGTCGCAGGCCCCGAAGGGCGTCCCGTCGAGCAGCTCACCGGTGAGACACGCCTCCTCGTCGCCGAATGCGATGCCCGTCTCCTGGGTCCTGAAATGAGCGAGCAGATCGTCGAAGCCGTCGCCATCGAAGTCGTAGGGCTCGCCGAGGTCGTCCTCGAAATGCAGCCCCTTCTCGTGGGCGAGCGCTGCCCCCGCCGGCCCGAAGGCCAGCGTCGTGGCGTCGACATCGCGGACGTCGAGCGTCGCCGATCCGAGCACGGCCACGGGGATCAGCCCCTTCGAGCCCGGGTTGACGGGGTTGAAGCCGCTCCCGGGCCGGATGTCGATCGCGGATTCGGGACCCACAGGGCCGAGATCGAAACCGACGATGACGGGGTCGTGGTCCGACGAGCGCGCCGGGCTCGAGGCATCGAAGATCGCGGGGTTGCGACCGAAGTCGAGGTTGTAGTCGATCGCGCGGGCCTCGTCGGCGTTGATGTGCCACTCGGTGACGCCGGTGACCTGCGACGCGAGGCTCGCGCTCGCGAACGCGTAGTCCAACGTCCCGCGCTGCCCGTCGAAGAGGTAGTTCCGCGACCCGGCCAGCGAGGCGCCGAGATCGCTGTACCCCCCCGCCTGGATGGCGCCGATCGGATCCTCGGCGCGGTAGGCATTGAGGTCGCCGACGATCAGGACGTCACCGTCCGCCGCGCCGGTGGGATCGGTGGCAAGCCAGCTCACGAGCGCCTGCGCCGCCTTCGTCCTTGTGTCGTTCCAGCACCCCTGCCCGTCGAGCGCGTCGGCGTCGGCTGCGAACGCACCGTTGCAGCCCTTCGACTTGAAGTGATTGCCGACGACCGTGAGCGCCTCACCCGCACTCGGGCTGCCCGAGTCGGTCACCTCGAAGGTCACCGCGAGGGCAGGCCGATTGCGGGGGAGCCCCGACCCGTTGGGATCGATGAAGCCCGGACTGTCGAGGACCGCGAAGCTCCCGACGGGCGAGACCCTCGCGACCTTGTAGAGGAAGCCGACGGTGATCGCGTCCGTCCCGACCAGGCCCGTGGCGACGTACTCGTAGGTGCTGGCACCCGCGACTGCGTTCAGCTCGGAGGTGAGATGGGCCAGAGCCGCGTCCGTGATGGAGTTCTCGACTTCCACCAGGGCCAGGATGTCGGCGTCGATCGCATCGAGCTCGGTCACGAGCTTCGCCGTCTGCCTGTCGAACTCGGCCTGACTGTCGGCTCCACGCGGGTCCAGGCCGGTATCCGTCGTCTGGTTGTTCTCGTCGAGCGTGGTGAAGTAGTTGAGCACGTTCACCGAAGCGAGCTCGAGTGAGCCACCGACGGCGGCTGGAGTCGCGGGCCGCGGGTTGTCGACGTCGAAGGTGAGCGTCGGGTCGGGCAGCACGCGAAACTCGCCGAAGGCGAACCTGAGGACACCCACGAGCCCGGTGACGCTGTTGCCGATGCGCATCTCGTCGTCGGTCCCGAGATCGCCGTCCGGAAAGACGATCGGGTCGGGGTTCTGGATCGCCAGCCCATCCTCGATCAGGATCCTGCGGCTGTCGACGTCCTCGAGGTGCGCCGCGAATCCCGTCACGTCGGGAGCATTCGACTGGGTGAACTGCTCGGGCACTCCCCCCTGGCTCAGTCGAATCTCACCGAAGCGGTCCAGGTTGAAGTGTTCGGCGACGCTGAGCGTCTGCGGGAGCTGGACGAGCATTCCCTCGAAGGCCTCGCGATCGGAATCCGAGAGCGGTAGCGACAACGATGCGGGGGTGGGGAGCGGATTTCCTCTCGACAGCACCGTCACGTTGGGGCCGTTGGAGATCTCCGTCTGCCCGAAGAACTCGACCACGGTCCCGCTGACCTCGACGGCGTCGCCGATCGTCACATCGACCGGGCCGGATCCGTCGAAGACGAAGATGCCCTCGGACGTCTGGGAATCCCCGTCGTTTTCGGCGTCCTGCTCCTGGACGAAGAATCCGCCGAGGTTGGTGCTGGGATCGGCATCGTTCTGATAGTCACCGGTCACGATCGCCTGGATGAGCACCGTCTGACCCACCAGTGGAGAAACCGCGCCGGCGCCCTGGATCTCCGAGATCAACACGGCAGGGGGCTGTGCGGAGGCCGAAAGGCCCCACCCCAGACAGGCCAGCACTGCGAAGGCCCGCAGACCCCCCTCGAGACTTCGAATGCTCTTCGCCACGTAGACCTCTTCCCGCGTGTACCGCGACTGCATCAGGGGTTTGCGAAGACGGCATCCTACACTGCGGGTGAATTGCCGCATAGCTGCATCCTGGAGAACCCCCCGAGGGTGGGAGCGCTCCGCTCGCTTGGAGCCCGCTGGGGGGATCCGACTCCCGCTAGTGCTCGTGCTCGTCCTCGTCGCCGAAGGTCGCGACCAGTCCGGCGATGAGCGCGCGCTCCTCGTCGGGCGCCAGGCGAGCCTCCGGGTGAAGCGGGAGATAGAACCAGGGAGGCATCTTCCCCTTTCGCACCATCCCCGCGGCCTCGTCGCCCTCCTGCTTGCCCTCGCCCCAACGCGACACGTTCAGCTCGGAGCGGCCCTCTTCGACGTCGTACTGCATCAGCCACGAAGCGGGCGCGATCGAGGCGTACCAGGGCCAGCGGGTCTCGTGGCTGTGGCAGTCTCCGCAGGTGGCGAGGAAGAGCCGACGGGTCTCGGGGGAGTCCCAGGGCGGCTCGTTCGCAACGGGCGGGTTCGAGTGATCGCGTCCGTAGGGCACGAGCTGGATGAGCACGAGCGCCGCCAGCGCGGTCAGGGCTCCATTCCGGATGATCTTGCTCATCGCCGCTCCTCGGTCGCGAAGCCGGTGATCCACACCCGCTGGATCACGAGCGCGACACGAGGATAGCCCGCGCCGCCGCCGGCCCCATCCCGAGCATGGCGATCGCTCGGGCCTGGATGCGGCTCGCTCATCGACCGGCTCGCGGGACGCGATTCGGGCTCGAGCAGGCCGGGCAGACGGGATGCAGCGCCAGGGAGGAGGCCGGGACGTGGAGCCGCGCACAGCGGATGCAGGTGATGAGGAAGGTGGGATTCATGGCGGAAGAAGCTCGGTCAGGACGCCCGTGCTTTCTGTGAGAGGGATCACGGGCCTCGCCGACCCGCAGACCGGCTGATTACCGTGTTCCCGCGCCCGATCCCGGGAAGGAAGCGCCGAACCCGCTCCAGGAAACCAGCTACCCTTGGCGCCTCGGCTTCACCCCGCCCAGTCGATCTCCGAAGGAGGCGCCATGATCCTGCTCGACCCGAAGAACCATGACCGCTTCTACCCCGACGCGCGCTCGACCGAAATCATGCGCAAGACCATCGACTTCTTCGAAGGCAAGGGAAAGGTCAAGCTCCTGGAGGACTACTACGCGCGTCCCTGGTACGCGGACTTCCTCGAGTTCGTCGAGAAGGAGCGCATCTTCGCCTCGATGTGCACGCCCGCCGGCGAGGGTGCCAAGGACGCACGCTGGGACACCTGGAGGAACTGCGAGTTCGCCGAGATCCTCGGATTCTACGGCCTCCAGTACTGGTACACGTGGCAGGTCTCGGTGCTCGGGCTCGGTCCCATCTGGATGAGCAAGAACGAGGCGCTCCGCAAACGCACTGCCCAGGCACTGGAGGACGGCGGGATCTTCGCCTTCGGTCTCTCCGAGAGGACGCACGGCGCCGACATCTACTCGACCGACATGGTGCTCACGCGCGACGGGGACGGCTGGCGGGCGAACGGGGGCAAGTACTACATCGGCAATGGCAACGAGGCCGCGATCGTCTCCACCTTCGGGCGATTCGAGGACAGCGACGAGTACGTCTTCTTCGCCGCCGACCCGCGTCACCCGAGCTACCACCTCGTCAAGAACGTGGTCGCGAGCCAGAACTACGTCTCCGAGTTCGAACTGCGCGACTACCCGGTGCGAGAATCCGACATCATGCACCGCGGCCGGGACGCATGGAACGCCGCACTCAACACGGTGAACATCGGCAAGTACAACCTCGGCTGGGCCTCGATCGGCATCTGCACCCACGCGATCTACGAAGCGGTGACGCACGCGCACGGCCGGAAGCTCTACGGGATGCGCGTCACCGACATGTCGCACGTGCGGCGCATGCTCGTCGAAGCCTACGCGCGCCTCGTCGCGATGAAGCTCTTCGCCCTCCGGGCAGCCGACTACATGCGCAGCGCCTCGTCGGAGGACCGGCGCTACCTGCTCTACAACCCCATGGTCAAGATGAAGGTCACGACCCAGGGAGAGGCGGTGATCGATCTCCTCTGGGACGCGATCGCGGCGAAGGGATTCGAGAAGGACATGTACTTCAGCCAGGCGGCCGTGGACATCCGGGCGCTCCCGAAGCTCGAGGGCACGGTGCACGTGAACATCGCGCTGATCGCGAAGTTCATGCCGAACTTCTTCTTCAACCCCGCGTCGTACCCGGAGGTCGGACGCCAGGACCACGACCGCAACGACGACTTCCTCTTCGACCAGGGAAGCACGAGGGGCCTCTCCCAGATCCGCTTCCACGACTACCGCGGCGCATTCGACGGCATCGACCTGCCGAACGTGCGCGCCTTCTTCGAACAGACCGAGCGCTTCCGCGAGATGCTGGCGACGGCACAGCCCGGCCCGGACCAGATGAAGGATGTGGACTTCCTGCTGGCCGGAGGCGAGATCTTCGCCCTGGTGGTCTACGCCCAGCTCATCCTCGAGAACGCTCGCGAGTACGAGGTGGGCGACGACCTGCTCGACCAGATCTTCGAGTTCATGGTCCGCGACGTCTCGGAGTGCGCTCTCCAGCTGCTGGGCCAGCCGAGCAGCACGGATGCACAGATGGCCGCCTGTCGGGAGATGATCCGCAAGCCCCGACGCAATCCGGACCGCTACGAGCGCGTCTGGCAGGAGCATGTCGAGGCGATCTCCGGCGCCTACTCGATGACGCCCTGAGCTGACAGTGATGCCCTGCCCTCCTACGGCGACCGATCCGGCGTCGGGCTAGGGGCTTCGGCGCCTCCCGACGGGGAGCAGCCCAAGCGGATCGACGCGCTCCGGCAGCTCCAGCAGGCGGGCGATCTGCTCGTCGCGGTAGGCGCCGACCATGGTCGTCCCCAGGCCCAGGGCTGTGGCTTGCAGGTAGACGTTCTGAGCCGCGTGCCCGACCTCCATGTGCACGTAGCGCGTCGCCCGCTCTCCGTACTTGCGCACGGTGCGCTGATAGACGGCGCCGATCACGAGAATCGCAGGCGCATCGGCGATCCACGCCTGGTCGAGCGCACCCGCAGCGACGCCGGCTCGAAGGTCGCCCTTCGCACCCGGGACGAGGAGATGCCCGCCCGGATCGTAGCGATACACGCCCGGCGCCAGACCGGAGACGGCTCCCACCACCAGATAGACCTCGAGCGGATACAGGGCGCCGGCGGAAGGCGCAGTCCGCAGGCCGGAGGCATGCGTAATGCCCTGCGCGGCCCAGAGGAGCTGCGACACCGAGGCGAGAGGGAGGGGATCCGGCGCGAACTTGCGCAGCGAACGCCGCTGCGCCAGCGCCCGCTCGACCGGGACGGTTCCGTCGCGGCTCGGCGCGGGAAGCGCGACGGCGTCTTCCCCCGAGGCCAGCGCGGCCGGCCCGATCCCACCGGCCCAGAGCGCCAGCGCCAGGAGCGCAGCCCGGGTCCGGGCGAACGCGGCTTTCCGTATGGCCATCACCTCGCGCCCTACGCCTCCCGAGGCAGCCAGATCGCGATTGGAACGCCTCAGCTGCAACCGCTTCCTTGGACTGCCGCCTCGCCGTGCTTCCGCATTTCCGATTCCACAAGGCGCCGGAATTCGGATTCAGGATCGAAGAGCTCGTTACCCTGATGTCTCCACCACGTTCTTACGCCAGCCTGCGAGGCGTAGAAGTGCAAGGCACGCTCCTGCCATCTCCAGGTGTCCGTAGACTGGGTGCCCAGCTGGTGGGACCTGTGGCCCTGGAACAGGACGTAGAAGCTCGACGCCATCAGGAGATAGAAGTGCGTTCGCTCCTCTGCTGACAACTCTTCGGGGTCGCCGAGTCCCTTGTGATACACCGCAGCGTTTGCAGGGCTCTGCGCAATGTTGGCGATGGCAGCGATTGGGTCGGCTCTCTGCTCTGCAGAGGTACGGAGGATCTTCGTGTTCTGTCGGATCTGCACCGCCAGATAGAGCAGCGTGGCGATCACCGCAAGACCGCCGATGAAGTCACCGAAGTTTCCCAGATCTTCGAGGGTCACCGCTCCGGGCTCCCGCCGTCCAATCGACCGCTCGTTCAGCGGCGACCGACAGCGCTGATGTCAGCGCTGGGGCACGCTGCCCGCCGCCGGCAACATACCACGCATCGACCGAAACGAGCTGTCGTGCGAAGTTGCGACTGCTTCTCACAACGGCGGCCGTCCGCTCTACCGCAAATGCGAATCCAGCCACGTCCGGAAGCCGGCCCGATACCGACTCCTGCGGCATATCTGACGGCTCGTGTGGCGGGGCCTGCCTCAGAAGTCAGGCTGCACGTCGCCCTTCCGCTCGCACGCCGTCGCTGAACGGAGCTCCAGCCCGCACAAGTTGAATGAGATATGCACCGTTGATTCTACGCCGAGCGCCGCTCGGCCATGGCCAGAAGCTGGAAAGCCATCACAAGGCCCTTCTGATGCGACCCTGCACCCTTGGCAACACGCTGCAGAAGCCCGACCGTCGCGAAGGGTGACTCGATCAGGTTTCCGGTCCGCAGATGCAGCCAGTGCTCGGCCGGTAAGTCGAAGAAGTCCGCAGAACCTCGCTGACTCGATCAGCGGGAAGTATCTGGGCCCGATGTTACCATCCAGCGATGCGATGGACGGCGGCCCGAGTCAATCTGATCTCGATCGTGCCAGTCCTGGCCATGACGGGGGGATGCACCAGCATTCCGTTCATCGCCATCCACGACGTCCCGGCCAACCTGCGTGCAGAGCTGGAAGACCTCGAGGAAGCGTTCGAGCCGAAGGCATCCTCGACGTTCGTAGCGATCGACTGCCTGATCTACCCGCAGGATCCCGGGGCGTGTCCGCGTATTGCTGAGGATCTTGCGTCGTCTCTGGAACGCCTGGGCATCGAGACCGCGGATCGAATGGTCTGGTCACCAGCTACCGCTACCTACATCCAGCTCGCGATTCAAAGACGTTCGGACGCAGGGGCATTCATTGCCAGCTCGCTGGTCTACGCCTTCTCCCTTGGTGTCATTCCCTTCGTCTCGCCTGTTACCTACGAGGTCGTCGCGATTCGATTGGAGATCGATCCCGAACGCGCAGGATCCGCTGAAGAAACCGCTGCGCTGGCGGTGGCGAAGTCTCAGATCGACGGTCTTGATGGGGACGGATTTCGTCGAGGAAATCTAATCTCGCTGCTCGAAACGGATGGTGTAATCGTGATCGGCAGTGCTTTGGCTCAACACGAGTTGAGGACGTGGGGTTCGCTGCTCCCCACCGCCTGGATCGGGCGAGGAGGCAGGAAGCGCTTCTTCGAAGACATAAGCGTCGATCGGGAGTTCGAGTCGGCGGCGGTCGCGTCCGCAGCGTCCCAGGCGATCCGAGCGGTTCTCTGGTCGCCGCCACTCGCAGCGAATCAATGAAACGAGACGATTCAGCTCGATCTCGCGGACGGCTGTCTTTTCGTTTTTCCGCTCAGCCGATTCCCAAGCCCGGCATCGTCACCCACAACACAAGAGTAGAGACGGGGCACCCGAAGTTCGCGGTCAAGCCCTCAGAGCGGCTCCGACTCCGATTGGAACGACACTGCGACACCGTGCACTGTCGTGCAT
>Ga0209536_100013493_pt1 | contig 11784 bp, 6 predicted proteins | sample DeeMarSeWOR28_12_FD_187461 | JGI IMG/M metagenome (GOLD analysis project Ga0209536, IMG submission 187461) | Marine sediment microbial communities from White Oak River estuary, North Carolina - WOR-2-8_12 (SPAdes) (version 2) | ecosystem: Environmental > Aquatic > Marine > Intertidal zone >...
CCGGCTCGACCTTATCGAGGGCTATCGCCTCACCGCCTGTGAACTCGAACAACCCGCGCAGCGTGCACAGCTTCCGAGACTGGTCGTTAACCGCTTTGGCGTAGTCGGCGTACGCCGTCGCGTCATCATTTGTCACGGCGTGTTGCAGGCGGGAAACGGTAGTCGGGTTCCACAGATGCTGCTCGCCGGTCTGCCTGAAATGATATTCACCGCCGAAATCCAGATCGAGAGATCCGACCGGGCGCTCACCAAACGCCGATTCACGGCGGGCAAGAGCCTCTTGAGCTATCTCTTCAAGACCGATGCCGCTGATTCTGGAACTGGTCCCCGTGAAGTACTCATCGACGAGAGAGCTGCTCAGGCCAATAGCCTCGAACAACTGAGCGCCGTGATAGCTGCGAAGCGTTGAGATCCCCATCTTGCTCATAGTCTTCAGGATGCCCTTTTTGATCGCGGCGATATAGTTGTCGGCAACCTGAATCGGCTCGATCTCGCCGGGCAGCTCACCCCGACGGTGCAGCTCATCCAGCGACTCGAATGCCAGGTACGGATTGATCGCATTGGCGCCATAACCGCACAAGAGGCAAAAGTGCATCACCTCTCGCGGCTCACCGCTCTCGACAATCAAACCCGTTTCGCCACGAAGCCCCTTGTTTAGAAGACGGCGATGGACCGCGGCGGTCGCCAGCAGCGAAGGGACAGGCACGTTAGTCTCGGAACTGTCACGGTCGCTGATAACGATCAGGCAGGCACCGTCCTTGACGGCCTTCTCCGCAGCGTCGGTAAGCGAATCCAGCCCGTGGCGAAGGCTGTCACCGGCACTGCTGCTGTCCGGTTCGAAAACGGCCCTGACGGTGGCAACCTTAAAGTCGTCACGACTGACCGTCCGCAGCCTTTCGATATCTTCGTTGGTCAGAATTGGATGCGGCAGCTTGAGCTGCCTGCAATGTTGAGCAGTCTCCTGCAGAATATTCGGCCTTTTGCCGGTGAACATCATCAGACTCATGACCAGCCCTTCGCGGAGTGGATCAATCGGCGGGTTTGTCACCTGCGCAAAAAGCTGCTTGAAGTAATTGAATAGCAGTTTGGGTCTGTCCGACAAGACCGCCAGCGGTGTGTCATTGCCCATCGATCCCACGGGCTCCTGGCCGTCAACTGCCATCGGCGTAAGAACCATTCGAAGCTCTTCGCTCGTGTAGCCGAATGCCCGCATTCTCTGGGCGATGGTCTCGGGGTCACTGCGCACGAGCTTGGGCGCATCAAACAGGCCGCGAAGCTCGATTCTGTTTTCCTCCAACCATCTACGGTAGGGCTTTCGACGGGCTACCTTGCTCTTTATCTCGTTGTCAGAGATCTCTCTGCCCTCGACGGTGTCGACCAGGAACATGTGTCCCGGGCGCAGGCGCCCCTTCTTGCGTATCTTTTCAGGCGGGAATTCAACCACACCTGCCTCGCTGGCGAGGATCGCCAGGCCGTCTGTCGTCACGAGGTACCGGCACGGCCTCAAGCCGTTGCGATCCAGGGTCCCGCCGACAATGCGTCCGTCGGTGAACACCATCGCAGCGGGCCCGTCCCAGGGCTCCATCATAGAGGCGTGATACTCGTAAAACGCCCGCTTTGCCGTGCTGATGTGATATTTCGCCCCGAATGCCTCCGGGATCATCAACATCATCGAATGTGGCATGCTGCGCCCGGCGCGAACAAGCAGTTCGAGCGTGCTGTCGAAGCAAGCCGAGTCACTGTCTTCGGGAGACAGAACGGGCAGCAGGTCGCTGATATCATCACCGAACAGTTCACTGGCCATTTTCGTTTCGCGCGCCCGCATGCTGCTGCGGTTGCCGCTAAGGGTGTTGATCTCTCCATTGTGGGCGATGCAACGGAATGGCTGTGCAAGGCGCCAGCTCGGAAAGGTGTTCGTGCTGTAACGCTGGTGAACAACCGCAAGGGCAGACTTGACGCGCTCGTCGGCAAGGTCCGGATAGTATGCAAACAGCTGCCAGGCCATGAACATGCCCTTGTAGCAAATTGTCCTGCAAGAGAGCGAGGTGACATAGAAATCCTCATGGTCGCCGCCCAGCTTCGCTCTTATCCTTCTCTTGGCTCTCTTGCGGGCCATATACAAACGCCGCTCAAGCTCTTCGCCCTCAAAGCCGGCACCGTCAACAAAGATCTGCTTGACCGAAGGCTCGGATTCCAGGGCAATCTGGCCGAGACAGTCGGCCGAAGAAGGCACCGTACGCCAACCCAGGACCTTCATGCCGTAACGGCTGATCGCGGATTCCAGCATGCGATCACATTGTTGCCGGATGTCGTTGTCCTTCGAGCCAAAAACCATGCCGACGCCGTATTTTGAAGACCCCGGCAGTGAAATGCCCAGTCGCCGACAGTCGGCAACGAAGAACTCATGCGGGATTTGGAAAAGGATGCCCGCACCATCGCCTGTTGTCTCATCGGCACCTGTCGCCCCGCGATGATGTAGATTCAGGAGTATCTGCTTGGCGTATTCCAGGATTGAATGATCCCGCCGACCCGAGATGTTTACAACTGCACCGATACCGCAGGCGTCGTGTTCGCGCCGAACCTCATATAACCCGGCATCTTTCAATCTTCTTGCCATCCAACACCTGTTTGCAACGCTCCGACAGGACCGGTCACGCCGGCCCGGCCAGAACAAGCGTACTGTTTCAATGTTCGATTGTCCACAGGCCGCCGCCTCAGCTTCGCTCAGGAGTCTTTGAACTGCCCTTTCAAGCTCCGCACACAGAAGAGACGGCCAACAGGTTGATTATACGTCGTTGATCGCAATTCGGGGCTCAGATTCCACTAATAGGCCTTATAATCTTACCTTATAAGGGAATCTCCGTTGGTAATAATAGGATCTCGACTCAGACAAGTCCCTGTGATGCGTCCATCTGAAGTCATAGCCCGGCCCGGCGGCCATCGAGGCACTATTTTGGTTCTGCATTCGGTGATGAGAACCTTGCCTCAACCGCCGCCGGCCGGACTCATGAGTGTGTGATTTGGTCGAAAAAACGTCCGCTACCTCAGAAACAGCATCTCCGCATAGGTCGGAATGGGCCACAGATCTGCATCGACCATTGTTTCTAGCTCATCGGCTGTTGCTCGCAATGCCTGCATCGCTGGAATGATCTCATCTCTATGGTGTCTGGCCCGCCTGGGTATGTCGGTGAGTTTCTTGGACTTGGCGACGCCCTTCTCGAGCCGGGAGATATCATTCTTCATCGTCGCAAGCAGGCCGCAAACGTTTTCCAGCAATTCTCTCTGGGGACCTGCCTCGACACCGACGGAGCTCACCGCGCCGACGGCGCTGGCCAACACGGATGAATACTCAATACACGCCGGCAATATCTGGCGTTTGGCCATATTCAGCATGGTCGTCGCCTCGATATTGATGGACATGCCGTACGCCTCGAGCAGTATCTCGGTACGCGCATTCAACTCCGCTTCGGTCAGGACACCGTGTTTCTTGAATACAGCGACGTTTTCCTTGTCCATAATGGTTTCGAGCGAGCCTACAGTCGATTGGATGTTGGGCAATCCGCGCCTCTTTGCTTCGTCGACCCAGTCTTCGGTGTAATTGTCACCGTTGAATATGATCTTTCGGTGTTCGGTCGCAATTTGCTTTAGTATTTTCTGAGCCGCTGTCTTCACATTATCGGCTTTCTCCAGCTCATCCGCTATATCACCAAGCACATCGGCTACGATTGTATTGAGCACAAACATGGGCCCCGACGTCGATTGTGTCGATCCGACCATCCTGAACTCGAACCTGTTGCCCGTAAAAGCAAAAGGCGAGGTTCTGTTGCGGTCGGTGCAATCCTTGGGCAGAGGAGGCAGAGTGGAGACACCGAGCTTAAGCTCCCCGCCCTTCTTGGACGATTTGGCTCCACCGGCGGCCAACTGGTCAAAGATGTCACTCAACTGATCGCCGAGAAACACCGAGACAATCGCCGGCGGCGCCTCGTTGGCGCCGAGACGGTGTTCGTTACCCGAATTGGCAACACTCGCACGAAGAAGCTTGGCAAATTTGTCAACAGCTTTCACCACGGCACAGAGCATCACGAGGAACACCATATTCTCATGGGGCGTCTGCCCGGGCTCAAGAAGGTTTATGCCATCGTTGGTAACCATGCTCCAGTTGTTGTGCTTTCCGGAACCGTTGACGCCCGCAAATGGCTTTTCGTGGAGCAGACACACAAAGTCGTGTCTGGCAGCTATCTTTCTCAGCGTATCCATAGTCAGTTGATTGTGGTCTGTCGCAACGTTGACGGTGGCGAACACCGGCGCCAATTCATACTGCGCCGGCGAGACCTCGTTGTGCTGGGTCTTTGCCGAGACACCCAACTTCCACAGCTCCACATTCAGCGCGTGCATGAACGAAGCGACTCTCTCGTGAAGGGAGCCGAAGTAATGATCGTCCATCTCCTGGCCCCTCGGAGACGGCGCGCCGAAGAGAGTCCTGCCAGTCAGAATCAAGTCGAGTCTTCTCTCATAGAAGGACCTGTCTATAAGGAAGTACTCCTGCTCGGGCCCGAGCGTCGCGGTGACCCTGTCGGATGTCGTGTTGCCGAGCGTCCGGAGCACACGCATCGCCTGTTTGCTCAGGGCATCCATGGAACGAAGCAGGGGCGTTTTCTTGTCCAGGGCGTGACCAATATACGAACAGAAGGCGCTCGGAATATACAGCGTGGTGTTGTCGCCGTCTTCCTTGATGAAGACCGGCGATGTGCAATCCCAGGCCGTGTAGCCGCGGGCCTCGAAGGTCGCTCTCAATCCGCCCGAGGGAAACGACGAGGCATCGGGTTCGCCCTGGCAAAGCTCCTTGCCGCTGAACTCCATGATTGTGCCGCCCTGCGAGGTGGGGGATATAAACGAATCGTGCTTCTCGGCGGTCGAGCCCGTCATCGGCTGGAACCAATGGCAGAAATGCGCAGCGCCTTTTTCGACAGCCCAGTCCTTCATTGCGTTGGCGATAACATCTGCACTGGCCGGATCCAGCGGCTCATAGCCATCAATTGTCCTCTTCAGAGATTTGTAAACGTCTTTTGGCAAGCGCGCGCGCATCACCGCGTCGGTAAAAACATTCTTGCCGAATACATCAGTTACTGGTTCAACCGATCTGTTCATCTTAAGACTCCCATCATTTGGAAAATGTCGTTAGCTGTTTTTTCTACATTCTTTTCGGGTCTTGTCAATCCCATCATTTTCTGTGGCTTTGCCGTTTGGCTGCGCCACTACTCGATTGACAACCAGCAACAGCCGTGCCAAGTCCGCAAAAAGTAATTCGATTGCATATAAGTAATTATTTGACAAGCCGTTAAAGTTAATAAGGTAATCTGTCCAGGAATTCTCAAATCTACACTTATGTAGCCTGATCCACCGTTCATATACACTTTTGTATAAGCGTGGAATCCACAAGACGACGAACTCCGCCAACTTAGGCGCCGCTCGCTTTAAACTGCCCGACAGACGAACGCGGAGAATCCCGGCAAATCCGGATGCTGCGCCTTCGGCATCCGTCTCTGGCCGGATTCACACTATCCAATCGCCTTCTTGCCCACTTCGCCGGTTCTTATTCGCACGCATTGCGCCAGGTCCAACACAAAGATCTTGCCGTCACCGATCTCTCCCGTTCGCGCGCCTTTAACGATGGCTTCGACTGTTTCATCCACGAAGTCATCGTTCACAGCTATCTCCAGCCTGACCTTCTTGAGAAGATTGACCTCGAACTGTACACCTCGATAGCTTTCATGATAGCCCTTCTGTTCGCCGCAGCCCAAGGCGTTTGTTACCGACATCTTGAAGACTCTTGCATCATAAAGCGCCTTCTTAACATCTTGCAGTTTATGTGGTTGAACATATGCGATTACAAGTTTCATCGAATTACCCTATGACTTTGATTGACTATTGGCTCAACTGGTGCTGAATATCTGGAAGCCGCCGTAAGCTTCCATACCGTGCTCGCCGATGTCCAGACCTCGCAGTTCTTCTTCCCGGCTGACTCTCAAGCCCACTGTAATATCGATCAGCTTAAATACTCCCCACATACTCGCAACTGCAAAGACGATAGTGGTAACGCTACCAACCATCTGAATTCCTAACTGCATCGGATTGGCGCTGTAGGCAAAGCCGTCGTGCTCCAGGCCAAGTGCCGCCTTGCCGAAGATGCCGACACACAACGTGCCCCAGACGCCGCAGAAGCCGTGAACAGCAACAGCTCCCACAGGATCATCGATCTTCAGATTGTCGAGAAGCTCAACTGCCCTTATCACTATGTACCCGGCGGTTGCACCGATGACCAATGCAGCCCAAGGGTCAACAAATGCACAGGGGGCGGTTATTGCCACCAACCCCGCCAGGGCACCGTTCATCGCCATGGAAAGGTCCGGTTTGCCGAACCGCTTCCATACGGTTGCCATAGCAGTAATCCCACCTAAAGCCGCCGCCAGGTTTGTGTTGATCGCAACTCGCGCGATCGTTGCGCCACCCGAGACGCCGAGCGTCGAACCGGCGTTGAACCCGAACCACCCAAACCACAGAATGAACACGCCCAGCGAGGCCAGAGGGATGCTGTGGCCGGCCAGTACTTTTGGCTTGCCGTCAAGGCCGTACTTGCCTTCTCTGGGCCCGAGCATTCTTGTGCCTACGAGAGCGGCGAAACCGCCCACGGTATGCACCACGGTCGACCCTGCAAAATCCACAAAGCCCATGTTGGAAAGCCATCCGCCTCCCCATATCCAGTGTCCGACGATCGGATAGACAATCGCCGAGATAAGAAACGAGTAAATCAGGTAGGCGTGGAACTTCATACGTTCGGCCATTCCACCGGCGACTATGGTCGCCGCTGCTCCGCAGAATGCCGCCTGAAACAACCAGTAGGCATACAGCGGGAGGCCATCTTTGGTTTCTTGAAGCCCGGACAGGCACCAGCCGTCAAGGCCCATAAAGCCGTTGCCGTCACCGAACATCAGGCCGTAGCCAATGAGAAAGAAGCCCAGCGAGGCCATACAGAAATCGAGGAAGTTCTTCGTTAAGATATTACAGGTGTTCTTGGCCCTGATAAAACCAGCCTCCACCATCCCGAAGCCAGCCTGCATAAAGAACACCAGAAATGCTCCGAGTAGGACCCAGACCGTATCAATACTCTGTTTGATTCCTTCGAGGCTCGGACCCTCCTCGCCGGCTAGTACGGTGCTATTCAACACGGCCGAGAACACAAGGCCCACCGCACACTTTCTCCACAAATTCACTCTGGTACTTGATTTTTTCACTGTCACTTCTTTGTCCCCTAATGGCCAAAAGAAAACAACTCGGCAAAACAACTCCCGAGACCTGACACAGCCCAACTGACTTCACCTGAGCCCGACAATATCTAGATTTTGCAAGCCGTGTGCCAATACCCAGCACCAAGCCAAGGATTCTTTTAACCCTGTCAGAACTAACGACTTATGTGTCCTACGAGACCCGCCCAATATTCCCACAATTATACATTACCGTCGACATTGCCGAGATAGACTACACTTTTGTAGTTTTTCATATGATACGGAAACAGGCCCTGCATCCAACGGCAGGGCCTGTTTTTCGGCCGTAACCGCGCGCAGTGATAGTCCGTCGCAAGCACAACTCTATCCGATAGCGTTGCTGCCCGCCTCACCCGTACGTATCCTTACGCATTTACCCAAGTCGGTAATGAAAATCTTGCCGTCCCCTATCTGCCCGGTCCGGGCGCCTTCGACTATGGCGTCCACAGTCCTGTCGACATATTCCTCATTCACCGCGATCTCGAGCCTTATCTTCTTTAGAAGATTGACCTCGAACTGCACGCCTCGATAGCTTTCATGATAGCCCTTCTGTTCACCGCAGCCCAAGGCGTTTGTTACCGACATCTTGAAGACTTCATTCTTGTACAGTGACTGCTTTACGTCTTGCAGCTTGTGTGGCTGAATGTATGCTGTAATCAGTTTCATCGTCATATCTCCCGAACAGGATGTCAAAGGTTACGTGGTAGTGAATATTTGGAATCCGGCGTACGCCTCCATGCCGTGCTCACCGATGTCGAGGCCCTTCGCTTCTTCCTCCGGCGTGACACGCAAGCCAATGGTCTTCTTGATCACAGTGAACAACACCAGCCCAAGGCCAAACGCCCAAACGAATGCCGCTGTAGCGCCGAGCATCTGCACGCCCAACTGCCTGACGCCGCCGCCATAGAACAGGCCGCTTTCGGTGTTGAATAATCCTGCTGCAATAGTCCCCCATGCACCGCATACGCCGTGGACGCTAACTGCACCAACCGGATCGTCAATTTTCAGCACCCGATCAATAAAGAGAACAGCAAACACCACAAGTGCGCCGCCTGCGGCGCCGATTAGAATCGCACCTATTGGAGAGACCCCGTCACAGGGAGCGGTGATAGAAACGAGACCCGCCAGCGCACCGTTTAGCGCCATCGAAGCATCGGGCTTGCTCACTACCACCCACGACACGCACATCGCCACAATCGCACCGGCGGCCGCGGCCAGGTTCGTTGTCACGGCGATGTAGCCGATCGAACCGTCGCCAGCAGTCGTGCTGCCCGGATTGAATCCGAACCATCCGAACCACAGGATGAAGACGCCGAGCGCCGCCAGCGGGATGTTGTGGCCGAGAATCGCCTTTGGCTTTCCGTCCGGTGTGTATTTGCCTATGCGAGGGCCCAGGACTATTGCACCTGCCAACGCCAGCCATCCTCCCACCGAGTGGACGACCGTCGAGCCGGCAAAGTCCAGGAATCCGAGCCCTTCGAGCCAGCCGCCGCCATCCAGCAGGCCGCCCCAGGCCCAGGAGCCGAAAACCGGGTAGATGAACAGCGTTATGACAAAACTGTAGGCCAGGTACCCGACGAACTTCGTCCGTTCGGCCATGGCTCCGGAGACGATTGTGGCTGCGGTCGCGGCAAAAACCGTCTGAAATATCAGGAACGTCCAGTTCCAGTCCGATCCGGGCTCCACCCCGGAGAGACCGAAGAGTGTCGTTCCGAACAGCCCGTTGCTCTTGCCGAACATCAGGCCGAAGCCGATCAGAAAGAACGCCAGCGTCCCGACCGAGAAATCCATAAGGTTTTTCATCAGGATGTTCACGGCGTTCTTGGCCCGGGTGAAACCGGCCTCGACCATCGCAAAGCCTGCCTGCATGAAGAACACCAGAAAGGCCGCTATGCATGTCCAGACAACATTAATGTTCAGCTGCAACTGCTCCTCGGCCGGAACTGCCGCCGAGGCCGCCCCCCCGGCCGCCTCGGCAGCGAAGGTCGTTCCACATAAACCCATCATCAACAACATAATCGGAATTGCTTTGTTCGCCATTGCTATATCCCCCATTTGAGATATCATCTGTAAAAGTCTTCTAAAACTCTGCCGCGAAACCTATGCCGGCAACTATATTGTCGTCTCTGCTCTTACCGTAGAAATCTGTCTTGCGGATGTCGTCGCCGACCAGAGTTATATAGTTCACACTGGCCGAGAAACTGAGGCCTGCAAGCTCGAACGGAAAGGCGACCGTCAGCACCAGGTCGTTCATTTCACCGCCGATTGTGCTGCCATCAGGTGCGGCACCCCAGTAGAATTTATTGTAGGCAGTATTTCCCCATCCGAGAGTCGCGCCGATGTCTACACCTACCGGAGTATCGGGGGCCAGCTCGAAGACCTCCTCGAAGCTGTGTCCGACTCCAACGGAGATGTACGCCCCGTCTCTGGTCTCGTCCACATCACGGTAGAACGTTACCGACGGGCTGGCGGGCACATCCAGACTTAATCCCGCATAGACTTCCGTAGTGTCATCGGCCGCGCCGTTGACGGGAAAGTCATAGTTGATCATGCCGACCGAATAGCCCAGGATATCGAAATCGGAAAACTGCCCCGAGTAGTCAAGTGTAAGATCTATCTCGGAGAACTCGCCGTTGCTGCCGTTCTCGTCCGTCATATCGAGATTGCCCCAGAATGATGCGCTGAGTCCACCGTATGAGACTGCCACACCCGGCTGGAAGACCCAATCATCAACCAGTGCCTGCCCTCGCCAGACATACTTGCTGGCGAAGTCAGCCGTGAATTCAAAACCGATTTCGCTTTCGTCCTCGGCAAACACCGCGCTGTCCAGACAGACCACAACGCCTAGCACCACTGCCAACCACTTCGCAACTCTCATTGAACCGATCTCCTTTTGTTTTTCTTCTTTCTCTATTGTTTTCTCCCGCACGCAAATAACTTGCGTTGACCAGGAACACACGTGCTCGTATCATTTGCAACGGGTGTGCCAGGAATAGAAAAAATTCTACGCTAAGATTCAAATGCTTATATTAACTGCACTTAGAGCAATCCTCGGGACCTGAAACCAGCGTCGCCATGTCTACATAATTGTAGTCTTAGTTAGTATGAATAACAATTATGTAGTAAGACTCCACAATGGAAGCAGGCCGCATCTGCTGCTGCGCGGCCTGTTTCTCGGCCCATCCTGGTCCGGGGTGAGAGGCGACCTTAGGGGGTGAGGATATCTGTCCGATTGACTTGACCTGAATTTTCCGCCCAGCAAGCAGGAGTAACGCAGATAGGATTGGTGCTTGCTGTAATTGACACCGTTCTCTCAGAGCTGTACAATGATATCAGTCGCTTGCAGGACTCGCTTCCAATAGGCTCTTGGAGGAAGATTCCCATGGCGTTCATCCAGCGTTGTCTTCTCAAAGTAATGCCGAGCAGAGGAAGGTGCGCGCTGCGTGAGCCTGGGCAATCTCAACGGCTCGTGAAAGGGTGGTAAGATGAAAGAGATAATTTCACTCGCATTGGCGTCGGCACTGGTCCTGGCGACGGCAGGTTTAGTGCAGGCCGCTACAATTACTGTTGGCACAGACCCAGGCTACGATTTCGACACCATACAGGCAGGGATACACGCAGCGAACGACGGCGATACGGTCCTTGTGGCGCCTGGGGAGTATGTAGTCACCGAGCCGGTCACATTTCGAGGTAAGGCCATCACGGTCTGCTCAGAGGCCGGGCGAGATCAGACCACCATCCGGATGGGTACGCCGGCCGATCCGAAGCGTGGCACTGTCCTGATCTTCGAGAATAACGAGACCGCTGCATCCATTCTTGTGGGATTCACTATTACCGGTGGTACGGGTTCTTGGGTGGAATCTGTAAACGTATACGCAGGCGGAGGTATTTCCTTCGATGCTTCTTCTGGGACCATAGAGAATTGTGCAATCGTGCAGAACGAAGTGGAGGCGAGCGGGGGCGGGATCTTGTGCGCTTATACTTGTTCGCCGAGACTGTTCGACTGCATCATTGCAGATAACTCGGCGGGAGTTTCAGGCGGCGGCGTTTTCGCCTGGTCCGGGGCATCCTTAACCGCGACCAACTGCACGATCACAGAGAACTCAGCCGGAGATACAGGCGGCGGCGCATTCTGTGGGACAAACTCATCCATGACCATGAGCGACTGCACGATCTCGGATAACTATGCAGCCAGCCATGGTGCAGCAATAATGTCATGGGATAGCTCCTCCGTGATACTAAGCAACTGCACTGTCAAGAAGAATTCGTCGGGCAGTGAAGAAGGGGCGGGGTTTTGTGGTCAGAACTCGTCCATGTCCATGACCAACTGCACGATCACAGAAAACTCGGCAGTTAGTGAGTGCGGCGCGATATTGTGCTGGCAAAGCTCGTCTGTGACTGTCACGAATAGCATCGTCTGGGGAAACAGGGCTCCGCAAGGGGGGGAGGTTAGGGTCAGGAA
>Ga0209536_100013495_pt1 | contig 11782 bp, 10 predicted proteins | sample DeeMarSeWOR28_12_FD_187461 | JGI IMG/M metagenome (GOLD analysis project Ga0209536, IMG submission 187461) | Marine sediment microbial communities from White Oak River estuary, North Carolina - WOR-2-8_12 (SPAdes) (version 2) | ecosystem: Environmental > Aquatic > Marine > Intertidal zone >...
CGATTGGGGTGGAAAACCTGGTCGTTGTTGATACCGGTGATGTTTTACTGGTTTGCCAAAAAGATGATGCCCAGGATGTGCGCCAGATTGTCAGCCAACTGAGGGCATCTGGTGATGAATTTCTATAGAGCGAGGTAAATATTTTGGAAGCTTATTGTGTGAAGTGCAAAACTAAACGGGAAATTATCGACCCGAAACCCGAATACACGACCAACGGGACTCCTGGTACAAGGGGTACGTGTCCTGTTTGTGGAACTACCTTGTTCCGGATGGGAAACACGGATGCTCATCAGGGTATTCCAAAGCCTGAGGTGGTCAAGAAGGCCCGCAGGAAAAAACGAAAAGGTAAATTGGTAATCGTCGAGTCACCAGCGAAAGCGCGTACCGTCGGAAATTTTCTTGGGAAAGGCTATACCGTCAAAGCATCTGTAGGGCATGTGCGAGATCTGCTGCGTTCGCAGCTATCCGTGGATGTAGAAAATGGTTTTTCCCCAAAGTACCGGGTTCCGAATGATAAGCGCCCTGTGGTCAAAGAGCTCAAGAAGCTGGCGAAGGATGCGGCCGAAGTATACCTGGCGACTGATCCAGATCGCGAAGGCGAAGCAATCGCCTGGCACCTGTGTGAATCAGTTGAGATTGACCCCGAGGTCAGCCAGCGGGTCGTTTTCCATGAGATCACAGAGCCAGCTATTGCAGAAGCCTTCGGTCAACCCCGCGAAATCAATATGGATCTGGTTAATGCTCAGCAAGCGCGGCGAATATTAGATCGCTTAGTTGGTTACAACCTCAGCCCATTGTTGTGGCGCAAGGTGCGCAGCCGTCTGTCCGCTGGGCGGGTACAATCAGTTGCCCTGCGGTTAATTGTCGAAAGAGAACGTGAAATCGAGGATTTTATCCCCGAGGAATATTGGTCCATCAAAGCCGAGTTTCAACCAGAAGGGACACAAGATTCATTCATCGCGAAATTGATGCGCATCAATAAAGATGCAGTTAATTTATCCAATGAAGGTGATGTTCAGCCGATCGTGGAAGATATGCAGCAGGCTTCTTATCGCATCACCAAGATCAAACGGGGTGAACGTAAGCGTAAACCACGCCCACCTTTCATCACCAGCACTCTTCAGCAAGCAGCATCCCGCCGGTTAGGCTTCGGTGCTCGCCGAACAATGGCACTTGCTCAACAGCTTTATGAAGGTATTGATGTCGGTAATGGTGGGCTGGTTGGGTTGATCACCTATATGCGCAGTGATTCGACCAATGTATCACCGATCGCTCAAAAAGAAGCAGCCGAGTTCATTGCTGCGGAATATGGTAAGGAATTCATACCCAAAAAACCCCCCGTTTATAGTAAACGGAACCGTGGTGCTCAAGAGGCACATGAAGCTATCAGACCCACATCCGTTTTGCGTGTACCGAAAAAAATTAAACCACATCTCAGCCGCGATCAATATCGTCTTTATCGCTTGATCTGGCAACGTTTTGTTGCTTCGCAGATGGCATCAGCTATTTATGATACCTTGGCGGTTGATGTTCTTGGTACCAGCGCATCCGATGAATATCTTTTGCGAGCCACTGGTCGAACAGTTCGCTTCCCAGGGTTCATGATTGTCTATGAGGAAAAGCGAGCTGAGGAGCGAGAAGCAGCTGAGGGCGATCATGTACAAATCCCAGCCAGTGTTGAGGAAGATCAGGCGCAGAAACTCTTGCAGCTGATGCCGGAGCAACACTTTACACAACCACCTCCCAGGTATTCAGAAGCATCTTTGGTCCGTACCCTAGAAGAAAACGGCATCGGTCGCCCTTCAACATATGCTCCCATAATTGGCACAATCCAGCAGCGGGGTTATGTTTACCGGGAGAATCGGCGTCTGTTCCCCACAGATACCGGTATATTGGTGAATGATCTATTGGTTGAACATTTTCCTGATGTGATCGAGGTCGGTTTTACCGCTCGAATGGAATCCGATCTCGACCGGATCGCCTCAGGGGATGAACAATGGGCTGATGTCATCAAAAGGTTCTATAAACCATTTGAAAAAGACTTGAAGGTGGCTGAAGAAAAAATTCCTGAGATGAAGGTTGAGCTGGAACCGATTGGGCGTGCCTGCCCGAGATGCGGGAATGACCTGGTGATCCGCTGGGGACGCTATGGGAAATTTATCAGCTGCAGCAATTTCCCGGAGTGCCGTCACACAGAACCCTGGTTGGAAAAAATTGGCATCACCTGCCCTTTGGACGGTGGGGACATTGTTGAGAGAAAAACCCGCAAAGGACGGACCTTTTACGGATGTTCAAATTATCCAGAATGCGATTTCACCTCCTGGAAGAAACCTTTACCGGTACCTTGCCCCAACTGTCGTGGTTTATTGGTTGCGGCTAATAAGAATCATGCGCAATGCACCCAATGTGAAGAACAATTCTTGCTGGATGAATTGATCCAAGAAGAAGCCTCGACCAGCTGATCCGATCGGCATGAACCTTGCACCATAAGCGATGAAAGATTTTCGCACTTTTGTGCTAAAATTTAATTAATTTTGAAATATTCTTAATTTCATCGGAGAGAGGAATATGGATGACATCCGTGAGCAACTTAATCGGCCCCTTTGGATCGGGATCATCAGTTTCGTTGTCGGAGTCTTAATTGGCTTGGTTGTCCTCGGCTGGTGGCTGTGGCCTGTGCAGTGGACTGATGCAGCACCAAGCGATCTGCGACCCGAATTCCAGGAAATTTACCTGCGAATGGCGATAGATTCATATACACTGAACCAGGATGCAGCGGTTGCCCAACAGCGAATAAGCGAGGTTGGAGAGAATTCTGATGAAATTCTCACCAATATTGCTGCTGATCCGGGTACACAGAATACAGACTCCATCCAGGCGTTCTTATTATTTTCCGGTACTGAACCGGTGGCAGAAACAGCGGAACCAGAGGCAACTGCAGCGCCGGAGGAAGAGCCGAGCCTGGCCAGGCGATGGCTGCCCTGGCTTTGCTTGATCACTTTACTGCTCGCTGGTGCCCTGGTGCTGGTCTTCTTCTTCCGCAATCGTTCCTTCAGCTTCAGTTTGCCGTCAACCCGCAAGGAGGCACCTCCAGAAGCAGAATATCCAGAATATACTTCCACTCAAGAAGAGCCACCGCTTGCTCAGTTTATGACAACCTACCAGATCGGAAACGACCTTTTCGATGATTCGTTCAGTATTGATTCACCAGCAGGTGAATTCCTGGGTGAGTGCGGGGTCGGGATTTCTGAGACGATAGGGGTTGGTGAACCGAAGAAGGTTACGGCTTTTGAAGTCTGGTTGTTTGATAAGAATGATATTCAGACTGTAACGACTGTCTTGATGAGCAAGAATGCCTTTGAGGATGATGCCACCCGGCAGCGATTATCCGCAAAAGGAGAGCCGGTTCAGGCTGAACCCAGCCGGGAATTGATTCTCGAGACAGCCACCTTAAGGCTGGAAGCTCGTGTGGTCGATATGTCCTATGGTTCTGGTGGTCTCCCGCCGGAAAGCTTCTTTGATCGCATAACATTAGAGCTGGTTGCCTGGCCAAAAACCTAAAAAACCATAATAAACGAAAAAAGCAGTGACGTTATTGCGTCACTGCTTTTTTTATTAACAAATTGGCCAATCAGGTTTTATTCGATCTTGATTATTCTCAAATTAACCTGACCACCGGGCGTTTCGGCGATCACCTCTTCGCCTTCTTTGCCACCAAGCAGCGCTAACCCAAACGGCGATTCGTTCGATATCCTTCCATTTTTTGGATCAGCTTCCTTGGCGCCAACGATGTCGTAGGTTTCAGGCGGGTAATCGGCCTCCTGGATGGTTACTTTTGTGCCTACCGTTACAACGCTCCGATCGTTATCCAGCTCTTCAATGATTACTGCATTCTTGAGCACAAATTCCAATTCCTGGATTTTTCCTTCCAGGAAGGCCTGATACTCCTTGGCAGCATGGTAATCTGCATTCTCAGACAAATCACCCATTTGTATGGCAGATCGTAAACGCTTTGCGAGCTCATCCCGTTCAGGACCTTTTAGTCTTTCTAATTCCTGGCGCAAACTTTGTGCACCTTCATATGTCAAATATTGTTCATCACCCATAAGATAACTCCAAGGGGCGTATTATACTGTGAAATTTGATTCATTTCCACATTGTAATATTGTGTTTTACGGGAAATCTGAGGGAATGCTTATGGTAAAGAAGACGGATCAAACAGCTTGTTGTGTTCTTGAAGGGCAAAGCGGTCAGTCATGCCAGCGATGTAATCACAAATTGTTCGTTCCAGACCACGTGCACTTATGAAATCCTGCACGTGCTTGGGCAGCATGGATGGCTCTGATTGGTAGGCGTTGAATAAATCAGATATGATGCGTTCAGCTTTTACAGCCATTCGTACAACCCTGTGATGACGGTACATATTCGCGTAGAGGAAATCCTTCATTTGTCGGTTGCGGCGGGTCATATCTTCACTGAATCCGATCACATTGAAGGCAAGTTTTTGTAAGCCTTCAACAGAGCGGATGCTGTTTTCCCGGATGCACTGATCCGTAGTGGTGATCAGGTCGGTAACTTCTAGACCGATTAATCGGCGGATCAGCCTGTGCCTGGATAAATCATCCAATCGACCACTTCGCCATCCTACGCTTTTTATCAGTATTTCCCAAAGGGTTATGCCTTCAAGCATTTCAGGTGTGATCATCCCCGACCGCAAGCCATCATCTAGATCGTGAGCGGTATAAGCCAGTTCATCCGCTGCATTAGCAATTTGTGCTTCCAGGTGTCCCCTCAGATCTGGATCGTAATCAGATGCATCGGAAATATCGTATTCAGATTCGTGCTTAACGATACCCTCACGCACCTCCCATGTCAGGTTTAATCCTGGAAAATCGGGATAGCGTTCATCGAGTTCGGTAACAATACGCAGGGATTGTTTATTGTGGTCGAAGCCACCATATTCTCTCATCAAACGACCGAGCGCTACTTCACCAGAATGTCCAAATGGGGAGTGACCCAGGTCGTGAGCCAGGCAGATTGCTTCTTCTAGATCTTCGTTCGCGCCGAGTGCACGTGCAATGGTGCGGCCGATTTGGGCCACTTCCAGGGTGTGTGTCAGCCGGGTGCGGTAATAATCACCTTCGTGAATGATGAAAACCTGGGTTTTATACTCGAGACGACGAAAAGCAGTGGTGTGAAGTATTCGATCACGGTCGCGTTGGAAAGCTGTCCTGTAGGGCGGTTCATCTTCTGGGTAATAACGGCCTTTTGAATCCGCACTGTGCAGCCCGTAGGGGGCTAGATTGTGCTGTTCATTAGCTTCCAATTGTTCACGAGTTAAGTACATAGCTGTTCAATTCCGTTTCAAATCTGGGGGATCATACTGCAATAGAAAATTCAGAAATATTATCTAATTCATTATATCTTAATCTTATAACCCACCATCTTCTCGTGCTAATGATGGTAAATCTGAATTGGTGATCACTGTTCCTTGGCTGGAACCGAGCAGCACGTTAAGCAGGGTGCCAGGTTCATCACCTGAGAAGATAAGAATATCCATTGTCGGGATTGATTCGCTCAATGAGATACATTGCTTGACTTTATCCTGCATGCCGCCGGTTACATCCGTAGCTGTTGATTCCCCAATTACTGGCATCAAGTCTTGGAAGTTTTGCGGTGTAATTTTTTCGATGATCCGAGTCCTAGTTGGGAAATCTTGCCAGACGCCGCGTTCCATGCCTGCCAGAAGCAACCTGCTGGGATTGATTCTGTCTGCCAGGTGGGAGAATAAATCCTCGGTAGATAGGATTGTGCCACCTCGGAAAGAGTCAAAAATCACATCCCCATGGATCACGGGTAATAAGCCTGCATTCAAGGCGGCTTCCAGGGGGCCTATATCCCAGCTTTCTACCTTCCCATCCCGGGCAGTTATTGCTGCTGAGGGAGGTAACGCGATTACTGGTAAACCTGTATTTATTAATGCCTCGACAACCAGCCGGTTTAAAACCGCGGCATCCCACCACACTTCTAAGAAACCCATCCACTGCTGCCAGTTGCTGACACCAAGCCTGGTGCCGTGTTCCTTTGCAGACACGTGAGCAAATGAACCAGCTCCATGTCCAAGCACTAACTTTAAGGATGGACGTTGAGCTCTCGCTTGGGCAATTTCTTCGGCCAGGCGTGCCAGGGTTTTGGCTCTCAATGTACGCGGTTGCTGTTTATCCGTGATCAGGGAACCACCCAGCTTGAGCAATACGGTTTCGCCCTGTGCTTTGTCGATATCCATCATAATATCTCGTATTACTGTTTTACTTCTGTGATAATTGTACGTGTTGCACCAGCAGCGATTAAGGCATTGGCGATCTGCTGTGCTGTTTCCTGGGTTGCTAAGGCAATCATGTTGCCGCCGCGTCCTCCGCCAGATAATTTTGCGCCATCAGCACCAGCCTGAACAGCGGTTTGAATTAACTTCTCCAGCTTACCAGATGAAACGCCTATTTTCTCCAGGAGATGCTGATTTTCATTCATCAAGGGACCAAGAGTGGAGATCTCCCCTTTTTCAATGGCGTCTTTAGCCCGGGTGACAATCTCCCCAATGTTCGCAAATAATCCCTGGAAAGTCTTTTCATCTTCTTGCCAGGATCTACGTACATCGCCCACTGCTGCAACTGTTGGACTGGGAACGCCTGTATCACCAATAACAATCGTAAAAGGCTGGGATACCTGGAATGCATCCATTTTCCCTTGGTCAGTGAGACCAGTCTTTGTAAAGTAAATCGGTTTCTCGTACGTAATCACTGTATTATCAATTCCGGAAGGTGTACCATGGTACAGTTTTTCGACCTCGAACGCCAGGTTTGATACTTCTTCATTCATCAAAGGCCGACCTAAAAATCCTGATAATGCACGCGCAATCGCCACTGAAACCGCCGCTCCAGACCCTAATCCAGCAGCGATTGGTATTGTTGAAGTGACACGTACTGTCAGTGCTGGAGCTTGACCGATTCCGGTAGCTTCTAGAACTCCTTTTATAACCAAGACCAGTGGATGATCTTGGGCTATATTTTCCAAATTGTCTTCCAGGTTGATATCTGGTGCTTGAACGTTTATCCAACCTGATGGCTGATCAGGCCTGGCAGAGATGATCGCCCTAGCTCTGACCTGATTCACAGGGACAGCGATCGCTGGTTGTCCGTATACTACGGCATGTTCTCCAAATAATATGATTTTCCCGGGAGCCGATGCAGAAATTGCTGGCATTTCTGATTAGGATAGATACAGGATAAACACTACCGCCAGCCCCCAGAGCAGGATGGCAACCTGTAATGGTCGATCAGTTAGCAATTCCTCTTCAGGGGCACCACCGCCATGATTCGTCTGAACCAGGTATAAGTAGCGTAAAATTCCATAGATGGCGAATGGGATCGTGAGCATCATGGCGTGATTGGCAGGCAGGTTGGGTGCAGAAAAGGTATACAGACTGTATGCTACTATGGTGGTAGCCGAAACAATCGTGATGTACTGGTCCAACAAGGGAATACTGTAACCATCCAATACTTTGCGATGGGATTGCGCGTTATCGGATAGGAGGGTCAACTCCGCTCGCCGTTTTCCCAGGCCTATGTACAGTGCCAGCAGCGTAGTTACGACATACAACCAGGGAGAAAACCGGGTGACCTCGATTAATGTCAGTCCAGCAACTACCCGGATCACATAGAAGCTGGCCAAGACAAAGACATCAATGATAACAATGTGTTTAAGCCAGCGAGAATAGCTTAAATTCAGCACAAGATATAAAAGGAGGATCAGACAAAAACTTGGAGAGAGCAGATAGGCGAGTGGAATTGTGACAGCAAGCAGAAATGCAACTGCCCAGCGAGCAGTGGAAATTTTCAACTCCCCGGATGCTATTGGGCGATTTTTTTTCTTGGGGTGTAAGCGATCTGCCTCGACGTCTGTGATATCGTTGAGCAGGTAAACCGTGCTGGATATTAAGCTGAAGAGGATAAAACCTGCGAAGGTTACCAGGAAGGCTTGCAGGTTCAGTAATTTTTCATCAAAAATAAGTGCAGTGAATATCAATACATTTTTCATCCACTGCTTGGGTCGCATCGTTTTCAGCAAAGCTCGCAAAGTTTTGGCAACCATGGATGGAATTATACTTGGAATTCTTACTCGGAGCTTCAGCTCGCTGGCTTACATTTCCATTAATTCCTAACCTAATATATAATTTTATTGTGGCATCAGACCAGGATAGGCAATCCCCGCGTAATATTCTCGCCGGACAGCTAAGGCGAGATTTTGTTGTGCTCCCGAATGGAACAATTCATTTGGATGTCCCAGGCGGCAACTTATTGTATGCCGCTGCAGGTTTAGCTATCTGGGAACCGACTCCACGGCCGGGTTTGGTGGCAAGGGTAGGGGATGATTTTCCCCAGGAATGGCTGGCTGAATTTTCCCGCCGCGGATTTGATACGCGGGGTATAAATGTGCTCGAACACCCGGTTGACTTGCGGTCTTTCTATGCGTATCGCGATCCCAAGCAAAGAGTAGATGAAGATCCGATGGCATATTTTTCTACCCTTGGGCAGCCCTTCCCAAAAGATTTGCTCGGTTATCAGCCGGGAAACCTTACCCCTGATAGCCGTACACGCCTGTCAGCGTCTTCCCTCAGGCATATCGATTTCATTCCCGAATTTCTGGATGCAACTGCTGCTCACATCTGTCCCATTGATTATCTTACTCACAGCTTATTGCCTGCAATTCTGCGTCAGGCGGGTTTTACTTTCATTTCCCTCGATCCACCATCCGGGTACATGGTGCCTGCCTTTAGGGAGGATATCGCATCAATCGTGACCGGGTTGAATGTGTTTCTCCCCTCGGGAGAAGAAGCACAGGCTTTGTATCATGGTACCAGCTCAGATTTATGGGAGATCGCAGAATTGTTTGCCTCCTATGGCTGCGAGATCATCGTGATCAAACGCGGAGAACAGGGGCAGCTGTTATACGATTCGGCTGCAAAGAAGCGCTGGGAGATTCCCGCGTACCCGGTGGAAATTTATGATCCAACTGGTGCAGGGGATGCTTTTTGTGGAGGTTTCCTAGCTGGTTACAGGCGTACTTTTGACCCGGTCCAAGCAGCAGTTTATGGGAACATCTCTGCTTCACTCGTAATTGAAGGGCAGGGACCATTCTATGCATTGGATGCATTATCCAGCCTTGCAGAAGCACGTTTCGAGGCATTGCTGCCATCTGTGCGTGAGGTTTAGCGGTCGATGGATACCCAGATAATTGAACGAGTCATTGATTTAGCAGTTCAGATTCAACAGATTCCCGCCCCAACTTTTCACGAGGCTAAGCGTGGTGAATTTATGCGGGACTATTTTCGCAAAGAGAAATTATCTGCAGTCGAGATCGATGGGATCGGAAATGTTTATGCGTGTTTACCTGGGCTGGGTTCGGAGCCTCCAGTTGTCCTCTCTGCACACTTGGACACAGTGTTCCCCCTCGATACGAATTTAAGTGTAGAGAAAATCCCGGACAAAGTTGCTGGGCCAGGGATTGGGGATAATTCTGTTGGTTTAGCGGGACTGATCGGGCTTTTGTGGATGATCAGGGAAAAGAATATTGAATTAAAATCCGATTTATGGCTTGTCGCTAATATTGGAGAAGAGGGGCTTGGGGATTTGAGGGGAATTGTTGAAGTGGTCAATCGTTTCGCTGACCGGGCGAAAGCATATATCGTATTGGAAGGCATGGCATTGGGACAGGTATATCATCGTGGCCTGGGAGTTCAACGGTACAGGATAAATGTTAATACACCAGGAGGACATTCCTGGGTTGATCATGGAAAGCCATCTGCTGTACACGAATTAACTGCCATTGTTGCTGATTTGCTCGAGATTCCCCTGGGAGAAACACCGCGCACAACCATGAATGTGGGCGTGATTTCCGGAGGTACGTCTGTTAACACCATTGCTTCCAAGGCGTACGTGGAATTAGATTTACGATCAGAAGATCTTGCAGCTCTTGATCAACTGGTTGGATCTGTCAAAGCCAAATTAAATAGCTACCAGAAGAAATCTGTACAGGTAGAAGCAGAATTAATTGGTAAACGCCCTGCTGGCGAAATACCCCAGGATCACCCGCTTGTTGAGCTGGCCAGCAGCAGCCTGGAGCAGGTTGGTATTCAACCACGTTTTAATATCGGTTCCACGGATGCGAATATCCCCCTCAGTCTTGGTTACCCAGCGATTTGCCTGGGATTAACAACAGGTAATGGTGCGCATACGCTCGGTGAGTATATCAATATTCCCCCGCTGCAGCTCGGGCTTGAACAGCTGCAGCTAATAATCAAGGGATTAGATGAGCTTTAATCATCGACCCTTATTCGCACATCAACGGCAAAGGCACCCATGCCTGGCCTCTGGACGGATAAAGGATTTATCTCGATTTCCTTCAAGCGGGGGAAATCTACAGCAAGGATAGAAAGACTTAGAATAGCGCGAACAACCGCCTCTTTGTCAGCTGGTGGGAGGCTTCGAAATCCAGCCAGTTTTTTCCCTGCCCAGGTGGCTGCGATCATTTCTTCAGCCTCTGCGATGGTAATCGGTGCTAATCCAAAGCGTACATCCCTTGTCTTTTCAACCTCGATCCCCCCTGCTCCAAACATGACCAAGGCACCGAATTGTTTATCTTGTACTGCGCCGATGATTACATCTTGTCCACCCGGTAACATGGCCTGCAGATGGACACCAGAGATATCTGCTCCGGGTCGCATAGAGCGAGTATTCTCAATGAGACTTTCAAACCCAGCCAGCACTTCCTGGGAGTCTTGCAGATTGAGCAAGACCCCTCCAGTATCTGATTTGTGGGTGATCTGTGGGGATGAAATCTTCATCGCCACAGGAAAGCCGATTTCTTCTGCAATTCTCACAGCCTGTTGAGCTGTTCTGGCCAGCTTTGGGTGCAGGGCGGGTATGCCATATGCGCTCACCACGTTGAATGCATCTTCCTCTTTAAGCAATCCGGCAGAAGTATACTTTTGCAAGATCGAAGTGACTTTGTTATGCTGAAAACTTGTCGGATGTGAAAGTGGTTTTTCTTTTCTATCAGATAATTTCATGAGAAATTCTGAGCGCTGGTTGAGCACTGCGAGGGCCTCTGCCGCGCGTTCTGGGAAGCGGTACTCGGGGACACGTGCAGCGCGAAAATACTCAACTGCTTCCTGAATAAGCCTTTCTCCCATCAAGGCCACCACCACTGGTTTTTCGGTGGTGCAAATTACAGGAATGATGGCTTTCGCAATGCCTCCCGCGGTGTGCATCGGTGGCGGCGGGAGGATTACCATCACGCTATCTACAGCCGGATCCGCTAAAAGGATCTGCAGGCAGCTGGCATACTGGTGAGGCGTTGCCGCTGCCAGCATATCTACCGGGTTGTTCAAGCTGGCAGCCGGATTGAGCAGGTCGCCCAAATTTTCCTGAGTTTCTGGGCTCAGGTCAGCCAGCTGCAGCCCTTTGGATTCGAGCGCATCAACGGCGGTAACTCCCGGACCGCCAGCGTTGGTTAGCACACCAACTGATGAGCCCTTCGGAAGAGGGCACCAGGCGACTGGTGCGTAAGGCAATTCAATATGCAATCGACAACGATCGGAACTCGGTGACCTTGGTGCACAAGGGCAACATCATGAAGTTCACGGAGGGTGCATTCAAGTCCTGGGGGTACGCTGTCGCGCAGCAGGAGTTTGGCGCGAGCGAGATCGACGGTGGGCCCTGGAGCC
>Ga0209536_100013496_pt1 | contig 11782 bp, 6 predicted proteins | sample DeeMarSeWOR28_12_FD_187461 | JGI IMG/M metagenome (GOLD analysis project Ga0209536, IMG submission 187461) | Marine sediment microbial communities from White Oak River estuary, North Carolina - WOR-2-8_12 (SPAdes) (version 2) | ecosystem: Environmental > Aquatic > Marine > Intertidal zone >...
ATATCTGAACTCCAATTCATCCGGAGAGCCCGACGCCACCAATCACTGCCAGAAAAATTTCGTAATTGTGGTTACCCCCGGCATGTCTTCCGAAGACACATCCAGCGGTTTAAGCCAGACCAGGCCCAGCGATTTGATCGATCATGATCAAGACGGCACCGACGGATACGGGGAAAATGACAATCCGGGCCAGGGAACCCTGTCCGTCGATGGAACCGACTACACAATTACCACCAACATCAATGGCTCGACCTATATGGATGATGTGGCCGCCTATTTTTACGCCAACGATATGCGGGTTGCCAATGACAAAACCGATGGCTTCCAGAACATCACGACCTATACGGTCGGATTTATGGCCACCATCGAAAGCCGATTGCTGCTGATAAACACATCCAATAACGGCAACGGCAACACCAATTTATCCAACAGCGCTGATCCGGAATACGGCAAATATCACTTCGATGCGACGTCCGCCAACGGGCTGTCCCAGGCCATTCTGGATGCTGTCAACAGCATTATTTCGCGCACCAGCTCTTTTACCGCACCGGTGGTCCCGGTCACCCGCACCACCAGCGGCAACAAAATCTACATGGCTTTCTTTAAACCGCTGGAGGAGAATTTCTGGGAAGGCAATGTCACCAAATTCGGCCTCAATGCGGCGAATGAAATTATCGGCAGTGACGGAAATTCGGCCACCTGGCCAAATGGATCCATGCGCGATACTGCCAAACCCTACTGGGCCACCATCGACTGGGCCGATATTACCAAAAGCAACGGGATCCACAACAGCAACCGTAAGATTTATACTTATTTGGGAGCAGTTAAAAATCTAACCGATTCCGACAATCGCTTTGCCGCCGACAACGCCAATTTGACGGATATGATACTGGGTCATCCCACCGATATTAGCATCAATGGCAATCCCGTTACCGGCAAAGAGAAGGTAATTAACTATTTCCGTGGTGCCGATGTACTGGATGAGGATGGGGACACGGATGTGACTGAAAACCGGTCGGTTATTACCGCTGATGTGCTCCACAGCGAGCCGTTGGTCTTTACCTATCAGTATGCCAACGACAGCGCCAAGACCCTGGTTTTCTTCGGGGCCAACGACGGCATGCTGCATGCGGTTTTGGATGACATTGATCCGAATGTGAACATTTCCGGTGACGAAGTCAACCATGGCACGGAAGCCTGGGCCTTTGTTCCGCCGGATCAGCTCAATCGCTTAAAGTACCTTCTGGAAGGATCTACTCACGAAGATTATGTTGATTCGAGCCCCAAGATCTATTTCCATGACGTGGACGAGGACGGACGGGTTGATACCGGCGATGGGGACAAGGTCGTTCTGGTCTGCGGTCTGCGCAAGGGCGGCTCGAGCTATTTTGCGCTGGATGTCACCGATCCGGATACACCCAAATACCTGTGGCGCATCGGAAACGCAAATGATGCGGAGACCGGCACGGTGCAACTTTCAAACATATTCCGCTATGCTGGCGGCTCCTTTCAGGCTGGAGATAGCCTCAGATTGTGGAATGGGTATTGGGAAGGTGTCGGTCAATGGCTTGATGCCGCCATCGTGGTTAGCGATGAATACGACAATGTTTTTGTCACCTTCGATAATCGAACACGGCATTTTCATCCAGGACAATGGCTGGGCAACCTGACGAGCGGTATGTACCAGGACTGGGACTTCGGAAATGGGGTCACGGGGCCCTTTGTCTGGGGAAAAATTGTTTCCATGACCTCTACCGATCCGGATGTGGTTATTGCGGAGCTCGGTCAGAGCTGGTCTGAACCGGAATTCGGCCGGGTGAAGACCACCGATAACGATACTACCGGCACGGTGGTATGCTTTATCGGGGGCGGTTACAGTGCCGATAACTCGACCGGAAAAGCAATGGTTGCCGTAAATGTATTTACCGGTGCAGTGGTCAAAAAATTCACCGCCGGAATGAATTATAGCATGCCCAGCACCGTTAAAATTGTTGATGAAGACGGCAACGGTTTTGTGGATAAAATCTATGTTGGCGACCTGGGCGGGCAAATGTGGCGTTTCGGTCAGGTTACGATGGATTCCGCTGCCAATCCCCTGAGTTTCCCGGACTGTAACGAGAACATCCACAGCTGGGTGGGCCAGGTTGTATTCACAGCACCGACATATGATGTTGATTCAACAACCTATACACGCAAATTTTTCTATCCGCCGAGCGTGACGCTTGAAAAAGGATATGATCTGATTTATGCGGGAACCGGAGATCGTGAGAATGCTTGCGATACGACGGTCGGCGCGGATCGAGTATACGCCATTAGAGATGCGCACGGGACGACCCCCTTTACAGAAGCCGACCTCGTTGATGTGACCAATCCAGCGGCTGCCGTGCCAAATCTGGACCATACCAATGGTGATGTGAATCTGGACGGCAATCCCGATCAAGGCTGGTTTATTCGCTTTGTCGACGCTCTGGGTGCGGCAGCAGGTGAAAAGGTACTTGCACGGGGTGTCGTTTTTTATAAAACTTATTATTTTACGACCTTTACCCCGAATGACAATCCCTGCGTACCTGGCGGAATTGCACGCCTCTATGCCATAAATTACCGGACCGGCGCTGCGGTTATTGCATTTACGGATACCGACGGCGATGGCGACAATGACCTAACCCGCAGCGTTCTTTTAGGCGGTGGCATCCCTTCCAAGCCGGTAACCGTAATTACCGCCGAAAATACGAAACTCTTTATATCGGTCGGAAGCACCAATCCGAATGCGGCGAGTCAATCCGTCGGAGCGGGTATTGTTGCTCTCGATCCGCTTTATCCACCGCGCAATTTCTTTTACTTATGGTGGCGACAAATTTTTAATTAAAGCCTATCGTTCCATTGCCATACAATCAAAAAGCCCCCGGGGACGTGCACTAAATTGCATGTCCCTTGGGGGCTGAAAGCTTTCCACCGGTGGCTCACATCTTCCCGGTCGCACCTCACCCCCTGGGGCAGGTCATCTCACCTATTTTTTCCAGTGCATCAAGAATTCTTACTTATTTTACACAAAATTATATATTTTTGTTACCTAAATTACACATTTATCCGCTTTTAGAAGTGGTACTTTTTTTCATATACTTTTTAAACTATTGAAAGTTATATAAATATTGAATTTAAAAGTTTTGGTATATTTCTTGCGAGTCCAATAGCCAGAAAGCGTATCCCGGCTTATTCATTTGAATCGGCGCCTGCGCCTTTCACAAAAAACTATCTCCGGATAAAAAATGTGGCTGCCGGCAAAAAATGCGCTTCAGCCTTTGTGTCTCGAATCAGCTATTACAGGCTGAATTTAGATTATCTATTAATTCTTATTAGTTATATAATATTTGGTCGGACTTTTTATTGACACGCTAATGTTTTTACTATAATTTTTTTCCGGATGATTGGATATTCTGTGTTTATAGAATTTACTTTCGCTCAATACGCTATGGATGCGAATTTGCCAAAGCAATAAAATAAAGCCTTCGGGGGAGCCGGGAGACCCCTTTTGAGGGCTTTTTCTAAAAGTGGTTGCAAAACCCCATCTAAGGCCCAATGGCTGCGTTGCAGGCCTCCGGCAAATGCTCACATACACATGTATGCTGCGCTTTCCCGATCGGCCTGACGCCTTGATGCATACCTTAATTTGTTAAGATCAGGTATGTAATCCCGCTTAGCGGGGCCCTTGAACCTGATCTGAGATTTTGAAACCACTTCTATCATCCCGTGATAAAGCCAAATCCCGAGTAATCGGGAGACGGAAAGCTGCGGGTCCCGCAAACAATTTTTCAAGCGGGATAGCCGGGCTGCCTGAGGGAAAAGGCCGTCCGGTTTTTTATTTTTTAGGGAGAATGGGGACATGAAAAAAACAGGGGGATTCTCGCTTTTCGAGCTTTTGATCGTTCTTGCCGTTATTGCAGTAGTGTCGGCGATCGTCACACCGAATATCATTAGCTGGCGCAGTAATGCCAAGTTGAGAGGCGCTGCAGGCAATCTGAAAGGCGACCTTGAAATGGCCAAAGTAAACGCCATAAAGGAAAATAATTTTGTGGCAATTAAATTCGAGGGCAATGCTTATGAGGTTTTCGTTGATAAAAGTGATGATGGAACACGGGATGCCGATGAGCAAATCCTGAGAACCCGAACGCTTCCGGCCGGTGTCGTCTTTGATTTTAGTCACCCGGATTGGACCTTTACAAGTCATGTGGCGAAATTCAACGGCAGAGGCACCGCAGACAACGGCACAGCGATTCTAACCAATACCAAAGGCGATGAGAAGCAAATCAGGGTCGAAACTTTAGGACGCATACGGATACTAAAATAAACTAGATCGATGCCACAACGGAGAATTTTTTATGAAAGACAACCCGGATAAGATATTGTCGTTAAAAAATAAAAAAGGCTACATGCTGATGGAAGCCTTGATTGCCATCGCTATATTTTCAGTCGGGTTTTTGGCTGTCGCGACTCTGGTTTTCTCGTCATCACGGAATAATATAAGCGGGAATAGGCTCACCCAGGCAAATATGTTTGCCAGAGAAAAGATGGAGGATCTTAAAAGCAAAACAGACCTGACTGAATTAGATACTTCCGCAGCCCCGGAAACCGTCGGAGGCATCTTTACCCGGACCTGGACGGCCAGCGATCCGTTGACTTTTGGCACATCCAGAGAAATCCAGGTGACCGTCAGCTGGGTCCATAAGGGACAAAATCGCAGCGTTGTTATGAAAACGATAACCAAAGGCAGTGGAATATGAATAAGGTTCATTGCATATGCGTGAGACCCAAAGGTTTTATCACCCCGGACAAAAGCCGTGAACGTGGTTTTACCCTCGTAGACATGTTGGTGGGTCTGGCGATGGCTTCCATTGTTATGGCGGCCATCATAAGCCTTTTTACCTCCGTCGGGCGTTCATATACCATCCAGAATGTTGCAGCGGATGTCCAGCAGGTAACCCGTGCCGGGGTTGAACATATGACGCAAAACATCCGGATGGCCGGACTCGACCCCTTTGGTACTGCCGGGGCCGAGATCAAGGAATTTGCAGCAGATAAAATCCGCTTTACGCTGGACAGATGCGACCTGCCCGTTGGCGGCGGGACGGAAGGCTGCGGTTCCCCGGATGGCGATGTAGACGATAAATTTGAAAATGTTACCTATCGATGGGATCCCGCTGAGCGAAAACTCAAACAGACCCTATATGAAGGCACTGGCAGCGCCTATACCGAAACCCTGGTTGAAAATGTCAGCAATTTAAGCTTCACCTATTTGGATAATGATGACGGTGCGCCGACAAGCGCTGCAGACATAAGAACGGTGGTTATTACGATGACGGTAGAAGACCCTGCCGGCCGCGGCGAAAAGATGAAACGGACCTATTCTGCTCGGGTGCGCTGTCGCAACCTTGGCCTGTAAATACCGCCTCAGCAGCGGTCAAAAAAGGAACTTTTACAATGCAAAAGCTGGCAAGACAGATTAAAAATGAAGACGGCTACTTTTTAATTATATCCACCATGATGCTGCTGGCGCTGATTACGATCATCAGCGTTGCAGCTTCAAACACGGCCAGAACAGAGGTACAGGTTGCCGGAAACAATTTGGTCTATCAGCGCAATCTTTATCTGGCTGAAGGTGCCGCCATGCAGGCGGTTGACGAGCTGCACAATGCCACCAATCCCAGGGATCCGGACGAAGTGCCGTTTCTTCATCCGGCGCTGAAAGCGCTTAATGACGACAACTTTAAGAATGAGTGGGCCGAAAAGTCCCAGCCTGTTAAAACGAGTCTGGATTCCAGCGGAAAAACGAGCTTTAGAGCCGGTTACGAGGGAACCCCGCCGGGTTATTCACTGGGTCTGGGTAAACCCAAGGTGCATGGATTCGTTATTTACGGGCGCACTGAAAAGCAGGGCGTAACCACCATAAAAATCGGTTATCGCAGAGCATTTTAGCACTTGAGATGCGTTGCAGGAGACTTTACATGTTTAATCCCAACGATATGATTATTTACCTGCAGAGGTTGAGATCCGGTCACGGGCTGCGGATACTGGTCATTGGTTTTTGCGTGCTGACGGCCGCTGTCCTGTTTTTCGGCGCTCTGCTGGCGCACGCTGAAGTTGATCTGGCGGATGCACCGTTGTTTACCAAAATCAATCCGCCGCCCACGAATTTAATGATATCGCTGGATGATTCCGGCAGCATGACCTTTGAAATCCTGTTCCGGGGCGGATATGACGGCCAATTCCCGAACCCGGACAGCTCAAGTACCGAGGGATTCTGTTACGTTTTCGACAATATGGGTGATGGTTACAATATAAATGATTCCTGGCGACATATGGGCGAAGAGGGCAGAGAATACTGGCGTTCCCAGTGGCATGAAGTCAATGTGGTTTACTACAACCCCAATATTGTATACGAGCCCTGGCCCAGTCACGCGGGGCAAACCTTTCCACCGGCCGATTCGAAAAAACCCCTGGTCCATCCTTTAAAATCAAAAACGCTGGACCTGACCAAAAAAGCTTTCACTGTCGACGGCCTTACTGTTCCCTGGTCGCATTATTTCGTTAAGGCGGATAACGGCACCGTTTACCTTGTGATTATCGATGCGAAAGGCAAACCGACGAGCCAATACTATATTTTTACAACCGACGGCGGCACTGCGCCCAATGACAAGGTTGAAACATTCACGCTGGCGACCCCTCCAGGCGACATCGTGCGAGACCCCGCTGAGGATCTCCAGAATTTCGCCAACTGGTTTAGCTATCACCGCCGGCGCGAGTTTGTGGCCAAGGCCGCCATTGCCCGGGTGCTAAAAGAATTGGATGGCGTGCGGGTGGGCATACTGGGCATTAACAAGCAGGTCATAGAACCGCTGAAACCGGTTAAAGCGGTTATCGGCGGTGAATTCAAAGACGAGACCGACGGGATCATTGAAACCCTTTATGCTTACAAGTCCGGCGGCGGCACACCGTTGAAACATGGCCTGGAAAAGATCGGTGAGTATTACCGGAAAAACGACGGTGACCTGGAGGGTAAGAAGGGGGACGCCCCCTATCCGACCGACGGTGGTGCCTGCCAGCAGTCGTTTACTATCGTGGTGACCGATGGTTATTACAGTGATACGGATTACAACTCGGTGGGCAATGCCGATGGTGATAACGACAATGCTGAATGGGGCGGCAATCAGGTGCCTTTTAGAGATGCCTACAGCGATACCTTAGCCGATATCGCCATGCACTATTACGCGACCGACCTGATTCCTGGAATGGATGATAAAGTGCCCACCAATAAATGGGACCGCGCTCCTCATCAGCACATGGTTACCTTCGCGGTGGCCTTCGGTGTTTCAGGGACCCTCGAGCCGGAAGACTATGAAGATGACCGCAACAGCGAAGACTACATGAAATACATTACCAAAAAAGAAGAACCCCGCGAGTACGGCGCTTACGTGGTATGGCCGGATATCCCCGGCGACCGCCGGGCTGAATCCATCGATGACCTGTGGCACGCCACCGTAAACGGCAGGGGCGTGTTTGTCAATGCCGGTGAGCCCAAGAAACTGGTGGAGGGACTGCTGGAAATTATTAAAGACATCAAGGAACGGCAGCCGACATCCGCTGCCTCGGTAACGGTTAACGGGGATTGGCTGTTTGGCAAAATCGGACCGGATGTGCTTATTTTTCAGGGCAGCTACAGCTTTATCGAAGATGAATGGGCCGGGGAGGTGAGCGCTTACCGTTTAAACCAGACCACCGGAGCGGTGATTACCGACCCGGAGTGGCTGGCATCCGAAAAGCTGCAGGACAAGGCCTGGGATGATCGTGACATCTTCACTTTTGACGGTTATGATTCGGGTCAGGTGTTTGTTTACGATGATTTGACCGCCGATCAGAAAGGCAAACTGGGCCCGGATGCGGAAAACGTTGTCAATTTTATCAGGGGCGAAGACCCCGGCGGCGGTAACCGTGCCAATATGCTGGGCGATATTGTGCACTCCGCGGTCGTATTTATCGATGACGTCGTCTATGTGGGGGCCAACGACGGCATGCTGCATGCCATCAACGCCAAACCCAAGAGCGTTTTAACCGACCCTGAGCCGGGTGAAGAACTCTTTGCCTATGTGCCCTATCTGGTATTTGATCACCTCAAGGATCTTGCCGATCCGGGCTACGACCACAGATTTTATGTGGATCTGACCCCCACGGTGAAAAAAGGCGAGAATCTCCTGGGCGGATCTGTCGACGACACGATCCTGGTGGGCGGTCTGGGCAAAGGCGGCATGGGTTATTTTGCTCTGGACATTACGAATCCCTACGCCATGAGCAAAGATAAGGTGTTATGGGAATTTCCGAATAAAAATACAGCAGAAGAGCATGTCAACGATATGGGGTATTCTTACAGCAAGCCGGTTGTGGTACGATCTTATGGTGCGACCCCCTGGATTGTCATCGTCGGAAACGGTTATGACAGCCCCAATGGCAACTCGGTGTTGTTTATCCTGGATGTTACCGACGGCACTGTCATTCGAAAAATCCAGGCCGGGACCGGCCCGGACAATGGGCTTTCCAGCCCGATAGCCATTGACGTAAACCATGACGATGTGGTGGATTTTGTCTATGCCGGGGATCTGAAAGGCAATCTGTGGAAGTTCGATTTGACCGGCGACGCCGCGACCAAATGGCAGGTGGCCTTTGGGAACAGCGGCAACCCGGCGCCTCTATTTGTCGCCAGGGACGCGGCCGGCGCCCCCCAGCCCATCACCAGTCAGCCGGATGTCATGCTGCATCCCGAAAAACATGGATACATTGTCTGCTTTGGCACCGGAAAATTTTTGGGCATCGGCGATTATTCAGATATTCAGATGCAGACGATTTACGGTATCTGGGATTACGGTGACACGGTTTTTCAGGCTCCCGACGTCTGGAGCCCCGATGACGACAATGAATATCTCGGCGCTTTCGTAAGTCGCGACCGGGCTGTCAGACAGCTTTCCAACACCTATCTTTCCGAGAAGGTGAAGCTGTTGCAGCAGGTGGCAACTGATTTTGAGGTCAATTCCGGTACAGGGAAAATAACCGTGCGGATTCTGAGCGATAAAAATCCGGTATGGGACACCATGGCTGATCCCCAGGGAGGTGGACAGCTGCCGGATCCAACAAACAGTATTGACAATGATGCCGGCTGGTATCTGGATCTGGATGTCTATGCCGGGGAGCGGGTTGTCAGTGATGTCATCTTGCGGGATGGGATCCTGATAGTGATCGGTTTTATTCCCGAACAAAGCCGCTGCAGTTCGGGGGGAAACTCCATTTTTATGGAATTAAATGCGTTCACGGGCGGATCCATCGGCGCCATTCAGTTTGATATTCATGATGATGGTGTCGTTGGAGAAGATGATCTGGTCGAAGTCGAAATCGATGGAAAGACGGTTAAAGTTCCGCCATCCGGTAAAAAACTGGCGGGGCATATTCAACCACCGGCCATCATCAAACTAAACGACAAAAAAGAGATGAAATATCTAAGTTCTTCCGGCGGCGGTATCGTCGAGATCAGCGAAAAAACGGCCAAAACCGGTATTGCCTATTGGATGGAGCTCCGAGAATAGCGCCGGCCGGCCAACCTTGCGGGATCATCTTCCGGATTGAAAAAGCGTCTTGCATTTTCAGCTGCAAGACGCTTTCGTTATATGCTATCAAGGCGTTGCCTGCAATTACTGAGCTGGTGAGCGGATTTTTGATCCCGGTTCAAATTCTTTATCAGATTTGGTAACAACCACCGTGGCGGTCGTGTTTTCGGTATGAATGACCAGTAATTCTGCAAAATCAACCGGCAGCAGCAGAAGTTTTTCTTTCTTTTTGGGATGAAGCTGCTCGGCTACCTGATCGTATACGCTATAGAATTGTCCAGGCTGCACCCCGTCTTTTTTGCCTTTATTGATAAAGGCTATCATATGTTCGCCGATGAGTCTGTTGTGATCTTCGGCTTCAATGATTTTGCCTTGCAGGTCCTTGGGGCTGTCTTTTAAAATGACCTCGGATATGCGCCGGTGATAGGGCATTAACTTATCTTCAAGATTAATCGGGCGGTAAGATTCGATTACCGTTCCGATGACATATTGGGGCTGTACCTGGTTAATTTCGACCACACCAGTCAGTAAATGTTGAATGCCGATATACTGGTTAGTAAATCGATCCCGGATCGGTTTTAATGTCCGATAAATGGTGTAGCGCTTGCCGGGCACGAGTTTAGCATTGCCTTCCGGTCGGATATAAACAATATCTTCCGCATTGATCATTTCTTTGGTTTCCAGCACCTTAAAAATAGCGCCTTGCGGTGCCACCGCTTGTTTGCGAATAAAACCGACTCGATCCAGAGCGGCATAATCATAGTGGATGAGATCTTTCAGAGTGGGTGGCGCTACTCCCGTTTTCTTTTCGCTGATTTTTTGGGAGCCGGCTCGACGTAACAAGCGGATACGCTCGCCCGGGTAAATACGATGGGGATTGGCAATCTGACTGTTTTCCTGCCACATCTCCGGCCATAACCAGGCAGAATCAGAAAATTTACGGCTAAGATCCCAGAGTGTATCGCCTTTCTGAACCGTGTAGTAAAATCCGGTTTCATGCTCAATTACTTTTTCGGTTTCGGCGGCTGCCAGCGAAAACGGCATTACCAGAAGCATTGTCACCAAGATCGCTAACCACATTTCAATTCGGAGGATTATTTTAAAATTCATCAGAAGCCCCAATTCGTTTTAAGTTTTAGGTAATAGCAAAAACCAATTTATTTATAATAAGATTACCTGTTTATGGCCGAATTGTCAAGTTTAGAGCGTTTGGCATAATAACGTTCAAAAAGAAAAGCCCTCATGGCATGAACACATGCCTTGAGGGCTTTTTGCAGTTGAATCGGCGAATAAGCGCTTACATCATGCCGCCCATGCCGCCCATGCCGCCCATGCCGCCCATTCCGGGAGCACCGCCGGGCATGGCTTCCGCTTTATCTTCAGGCTTTTCGGCGACCATGGCCTGGGTGGTCAGCATTAAAGAGGCCACACTGGCCGCGTTTTGCAGGGCCAGGCGCACCACTTTGGTCGGATCAATCACACCGGCTTTCATCAGATCTTCGTAGGTGTCCGTTTCAGCGTTGTAACCGGAAGAACCCTGGGCGTTCTTGACCTTGTCAATCACCACCGAGCCTTCTTGGCCGGCATTGTTGGCAATCTGGCGCAGCGGCTCTTCCATGGCGCGCATAATCACTTTAACCCCGAGCTTCTGATCGGCCTTAATTTTCATCTTTGACAAGGCATCCAGACAACGGACCAGAGCGACACCGCCGCCCGGAACAATTCCTTCCTCAACAGCGGCGCGGGTTGCATTCAATGCATCCTCAACCCGGGCTTTTTTCTCTTTCATTTCGGTCTCGGTTGCTGCACCCACGTTAATGACCGCAACGCCGCCGATAAGCTTGGCCAAACGCTCCTGGAGTTTTTCGCGATCGTAATCGGAGGTGGTTTCATCGATCTGGGCCCGAATCTGCTTGACGCGGCCTTCGAGTGCCGAACGCGAACCGGCGCCATCCACGATGGTTGTATTATCTTTATCGATTGAAATTCTTTTGGCACTTCCCAGATCCGAAACCGCCAAATTTTCGAGCTTGATACCTAAATCTTCAGATACGACCTGGCCGCCGGTTAAAATGGCGATGTCTTCCAGCATGGCCTTGCGTCTGTCGCCGAAGCCGGGGGCCTTTACGGCCGCAACC
>Ga0209536_100013497_pt1 | contig 11781 bp, 12 predicted proteins | sample DeeMarSeWOR28_12_FD_187461 | JGI IMG/M metagenome (GOLD analysis project Ga0209536, IMG submission 187461) | Marine sediment microbial communities from White Oak River estuary, North Carolina - WOR-2-8_12 (SPAdes) (version 2) | ecosystem: Environmental > Aquatic > Marine > Intertidal zone >...
CGCCGTCACCACAGGCGCGCCGGACCTCACTCCCGGTATGAACGGATACCCCTATTAAATATTTTTCCGGCAGCCAGGGCCGGATTTCTGAAACGCGAAAACTCTCCGAAGGGAGATGGACTCCATGAGCTCCGGCTGCCAGAGCGATATCAGCTCTTCCGTTTACTAAAATTCTGGATTTGGATCCATGTGCAAGGTCCACCACGTGCCGGGTCATTTCAAACAGGGAGCGGTCGTCCAGATCTTTTTCGCGGATTTGAATGAAGTCCACGCCCCATTTCAGGGCACGGCGTATGCATGAATCCAGGGAGATTCCCGTAAGTTGCCTGCGGTCGGTGATGTAATAAAAAAACGTTCGATTATGGCTAAAAGGCGCCTTTTGAGAATTGCCTGAAGTGGACAACTTCGTGAATTCCTATCATGATGTTTACTATCCCAAGCCCGAGGACAGCCCCTTTTAAAAAGGAGTTTGTAAGTACAGGCAGGATCTGGGGGTAGATGTATGTAAAGAAATTTGCATCCCAAATACTCAACCAGGGCAGCCAGAGTAGGAAAATGCCTGCCTCGATGCAATAGATAATATAGATGACTTTCAGGATACGGGCTAGGCGATTTGAGCTTTTCACGACCCTGCTTTCGGGGGTAAATTTTCCAGGCTGGGATGGGATCCACCGTTGTTGCATCATGAAAATGTCAGCAATAAGGTATTGTAACCAGCCTGAATTCTTGTGTTATTCCATTCCTGGAGAGAGAGTTTTTTTTATTCGGCCGTTTTTTATCTCGTCAATTTTTTGTGCAACATCACGATAACCGGGATCAGCGCTGAAAATCTGGTCGAGATACTTTAATGCCAGTTCCTGATTTCCTTCCATAGAATAAGCAATCCCCATATCGTAACGGAGTGCCATCGCTTCCTGAGAGGTGATATCTTTCACACTCAGTCCCGTCTGGCACCACCGAAGGGCGGATCTTGGCATACTTTTCTTAAGAAAGCACGTGCTTAGCATGCCGCAGCATTGAACTAACTTTCTGGAGTCGTTGGTTGATTCAGTGATTCTAATGGCAGTTTGGAATTCCTTGATCGCTTCTTCAATAAGATCCATATCCCGATAGGCGGTTCCAAGACTGAAGTGATCTTCAAAGTTTTCTTTTGCTATCTCCTGATCACTCATAATGCTGACTTCTTCGAGCAAATCAGAAAACATATCGTTAACAACAAAATCCGGTGATTCAGTTGCCGGGGCGTCTTCCTCCTGGGGCTGCGTTTGCGGAATCCTTTCCTCAGAGACGGAATCCCCCGGGATGTCGGTACCTTCTGAAGGCTTACTTTCTATCGTATTGTCCTGGTGTCCCGGAATTGCGAAGCTGGAGGATTCGTTTCCCGGGGCATCGTCCCGCTGTTCCAGGTTTTCCGTAAAATTTTCCAGGGCTTCGTCAATATCCATATCCTGAAAAATATTAATATCTTCTGCATTCTCAGCAGATCCGTCTTCCGGTGTTTGCTCAGTGCCCTGATCCTCAGGGGAAGCCGTAACTTCAGGATCCTGTTCTCCGGACGCTTCCATTTCATTCAGTTTCTCGTACCGCGAAGGCAGTTCAGGATTGTCGGGGCTGATTTTTGCAATTTCATTCAATTTTTTCAGTGCTTCGTCCTGAAAGCCCAGACGGATATAAAAATCGACTTCCTGTAATTTTTCCTCTATAGATTGAGTCGGAGCGGTGGAGGATAGTTCTTGTGGTATTTCATCCGGGATGCCCTGGATGTCGGAAGCGTCACCAGGAAAACTGCTCTGGTCTTCGGTGAAGAAAACATCCAGCAGATCTCCGGAAAGGTCGATCTCCGGATCTTTTTTCAGTTGATCGCCATCAGACGAGGTTTGCGTGACAATACCTCGTAGGCGGGCGAATGTTTCAAGGTCCTGCTCGTGATCAACCAATTCCGGATCAAGCTTTTTGGCCTCGGAGATGTATTTTTCGACGGAATCTTCGTCCTTCGACTTTCTATGTAAAGCTGCAAGCAGGAGGCACTGTTCCGCAGCTTCCGTGGATCTCTTCTTTTCCTTGAAAAGCGACAGAAGCCGGGTTCTTACTCTCTTGTCATAAGGGTCGTGAGCTTCAAGGTTCTGCAGGAGGCTTAAGGCTTTTTCTGTCATGCCGTAATTAATCAGAAGATCGGCTTCTACAATATTTTCCGGTGTTTCAGTATCTGCGTCCGTTTCTCCCGGCGGTTCGTAGACAGGCCCTGTTTTGATTGTTGATTCAGCCGGTATTGCCGGTGGGATATAAGGTTTGTCCGGATGGGCTTCAACAAATACGACCTTGTGCAAATCCAGGTGTTTTTTGCTTTCAGGATCCGCCTGAAGAATTTTCTCCAGATATTCCAGCGCAGCGATCCGATCCTGCTGATCGATACATTGGTCTACGATTTTATCCAGTACTTCCAGATAGTTGGGCATATCTCCGGCCGCCGACAATACGGATGCCAATTTTTTCAAGGTCGCCATATGCTCGGCGTTGTGCTCCAATACCTGTTTGTAATATTTTACTGCAAGATCTGTTCTGCGGCGGGTGATCAGGATTGGGATAATGGGATCGAGGCATTCTGAAGCCTCGTCAAATTTCTCCAGATCGATAAATGCCTGTGCTACGGGAATAAAACATTCATAACGAGACTCGTCCGATTCGACGACCGTTTTCAGAATATCGGAAGCGGCTTCCGGGTTATCTCCCGCCAAATGGACCCGTCCCAGCATTTCTTTGACATTGAGATTGTGCGGATCTGATTTTAATGATTCCTTCAGCTGATTTAGAATACTGGGAATGTTGTCGGTTTTCAGGCAACACTCCATGAATCCCTCTAGTCCATTTATATCCAACGGATTAATCTGAAGCGCTTTTTCAAAGCAATTCATGGCCCCGACATACTCTGCTGTTTTTACCAGTCCTCGAGCCGCGCTGATGAGATGTTCGCGGGCTTTTTCATTCTCTCCATCTGCAAGGAATATGTCCGCCAATTTCTGTTGGACTGCTATATTTTCCGGATCCAGTTCGACGATTTTTTGGTAGATGTCGATGATTTCTCCGGTGCTGCCGGTCTGTTCATATATTTTTATGAGGTTAAAGTACTGGTTGCTGGCTTCAATGTTCAATCCCTGCCTGGCATAGAGCGATGCGATGGTCTTATTTATTTGAACGTTGTAAGGATCGGTGCTCAGGATTTTTTTGTAGACAGCGATCGCTTTGAGGAAGAAGTTATTGCTGACGTAGTTCTCTGCTACCTTGATAAAGCAGTTATGCGCCCTTTCCGTGTATCCTATTGTCAGGTATAGGTCGCCGACCGTATTCAAAGTCATAACGTCTTCGGGATCGTTTTCTATTATTTTTAAAAACTGGTCGATAGCCTGAGGAATTTTCCCCTGGATCATGAGCCTCTCGGCTTCGTCCCGCAATCTTGCTTTGCTATCAGCGGCCAACATTTCCTCCTGCAACTAATTCGTCATACCTTCTTCCGACGTCCGCTATGATAGTGCCCGAATCGTGCGACACCCTAAGATGTTCCTACAGAATGCTACCTTGCCTTTGGTTCGCTCCTGCCTGCCTCTTTTAACCTGGCAGCTTTGCCTCGACGTCCTCGAAGATAGTATAAACGTGCACGGCGCACTTTCCCGCTCTTAACAATTTCAAGCTTCTCAATAATCGGCGAGTTCACAGGGAAAATTCGTTCAATCCCGTATCCTGAAGAAACTTTTCGTACCGTGAATGTAGACGATACACCGTTCCTTTTCTGAGCGATGACGACTCCTTCAAAAACTTGGATCCGGTATTTCTCCCCTTCCTTTATCTTTACATGAACTCGCACTGTATCTCCCGGGCGAAAACCGGGGAGATCGGTCCTAATTTGATTATTATCGACTGCCTGTAGCAAATCCATGACAAGTACTCCTTAATTTTAGGCGTTTTTTTTTGCAATTAGCTCCGGGCGGTTCTGTTTTGTTTTCTTCAGAGCCTGTTGTTTCCGCCATTTTTCAATTTTTTCGTGATTCCCGGAAAGAAGTTCCTCCGGAACCGTATGTCCCCGGTATTCGGCCGGCCGCGTGTATTGCGGGTAATCCAATAACCCTGTCGTGAAGCTTTCATTAACGGTAGATTCCCATCTGCCTAAAGCTCCTGGCAGCAACCGGACAACTGAATCCAGGACAACCATTGCCGGAATTTCTCCTCCAGTCAGGATGAAGTCTCCGATGGAGATCTCCCTGTCTACAAGGCAATCTATTACTCTCTGGTCTATTCCTTCGTATCGTCCACAAACCAGAATTAGATGCGGAATTGTAGAAAATTCTGCTGCAAATTCTTGGGACCAGATTTTCCCCTGAGGGGTTAAAAGCACAACCTGGCTTTCCGAACTATTCTGTCTATTGCGGCAGAATTCTATTGCCTCAAATAGCGGAGCGGGCATAAATACCATCCCTTCTCCGCCGCCATAGGGTCGATCGTCTACAGACCGATGCCGATCCTTGGCAAAATCTCGCAAGTTGACAATCCTTATATCCACCAATCCGGACTGCCTGGCGCGATTCACTATGCCGTAGTCCAGCGCTCCGGTGAACATTTCAGGGAAAACCGTAATAATATCAAAAATCATGAATCCAGGTCCATTAATCCTTCCGGCGGATCTACTATTATCTTTTTTTTCTTTATAGATATTTGCGTGCAGATGTTTTCCACTGCGGGGATTAGAAATTCTTTGTTAAGACCCTCTACAACCAGCTGATTATTGCCGGAAATCCGAAATATGCCAACCACCGCCCCCAAATATTTTCCATGAGTGTCTTCAACGGAACAGCCGATCAGGTCATGATCGAAATAGGTGCCTTCAGGAAGCTGAACTGCTTGTTCCACGGGGATTTGCACCAGGCACCCAACAAGTTTTTCAGCGGCGCTGATTGTATCGAAGCCTGCGAATTTAAATATTCTGCGTCCCTTGTGCTCCCAGGTGAAGTCGATCAGTACTTTTTGCAAATCGCTGTTTTCAAATTCCAGCCAGACATCCTTCAGTTTATCAAATCGGTCGGGGAAGTCCGTGAGCGAGTCGACCAGAACTTCACCTTTGTTTCCCCTGGTCCGTACGATCCGGGCAATTGTGATAAAGGAAGGAGGTTCTTTCGGCTCCACTATTCTAAAATTTCCAAGACGAACCGCTTTTTGAGCTTCATGCCTGCCGCTCCAAGAAGTGTTCGGATGCACCTGGCGGTTCGTCCTTGTTTGCCGATAACCTTGCCAAGGTCGCTAGGTGCCACTCTAAGTTCCAATACAGTGGTTTGTTCTCCCTCAACTTCGGTTACCATAACTTGCTCGGGGTTGTCTACCAGCGCTTTCGCTATCATTTCTACCAGCTCTTTCATACCCGCTTCTCCTTCAAGACCATTCAATTATGTGCTGGGGAGCTTTCCGGAAGACAGTAACGAAGACGGGAAAGATGGCGTTAACCAGCTGCGGCGGTTGTGGGAGGGACGGCTTTTTTCAAAAGGGAATTGACCGTCTCCGAAGGTTGTGCACCACATGCAAGCCAATGACGGATTCTGTCCATTTTCAGATCAACTAACGGAGGATTCGCTGTTGGGCTGTAATGTCCAACAATTTCCACGAAACTCCCATCTCGATTCTGTCTTCGCTCCATTACCACGACTCGATAAAAAGGCTTCTTTTTGGCGCCCATGCGCGTTAAACGTATTCTTAGCAAAACTCCTCCTAGTCAGTACTTATCTCAACCTTCAAAACCCACCTCTGCTCGCCGAGACGGCTGACCTCTGCCTGTCACGCGGCCACAGTGAGAATTACTAGTTAACCCTATTTAATTCTGGCATATAACAGTACCTGTTTCAACACCCAGCAGAAGAACGTTTTCCGGTTGGCCGCCGGATCACGTCCGGCTCGGAGCGCTCTGTCGGGTAGTTCCGCATCCCCATCTCCACATACCTTTGGAATGCAAAACATTACGGGAAATGCATTTATACCTGGATATTCTCTGAATATTTTTTATTGAAACAGCTTACGGCCCTATAATCCTGAGACGCGGTCATGCTAGATCAAGAATTAAAAATTCAGACAAAAATCCGGATTCTTCTTCCGGCTTCAGGTTTCTCTTTTATATCCTTCACGACATCGGGAATTTCATTCCTCTAAACATGCGCGGCATGATGCCCCTGCTCAGACTCTTCATCAGTTTTCGAGTTTCAACGTACTGTTTCAAAAGCCGGTTTACTTCCTGAACCGGCCGTCCGCTGCCGCGCGCAATCCGTTTCCTCCTGCTCCCATTCAGGATTTGATGATGGCTCCTTTCCCTGGGAGTCATGGAGCTGATTATGGCTTCAATATGAATCAGCTCTTTTTCATCGACATTTACCTGGTTCAGCCCACGAAGCGGTCCCATATTCGGCAGCATTCCAAGGATTTGATCCAAAGGGCCCATCTTCCGGATCTGCTTCAGTTGATTCCGAAAATCATCGAGGGTGAACTCGTCCTTCCGGATTTTTTCTGCAAGCTCTGCAGCCTCTTCCTGATTGACGTTTTCTTCAGCTTTTTCAATAAGAGAAAGAACGTCTCCCATTCCTAGAATCCGGCCTGCAAGGCGGTCGGGGAAGAACGGTTCCAGAGCATCGACCTTCTCTCCGGTTCCGATGAATTTAATCGGCCGCCCTGTTACAGTTTTTATTGAAAGGGCCGCCCCACCACGCGCATCGCCGTCCATTTTCGTAAGGATGACACCGGTAAGATTCAGACGTTCATGAAATTCCCTGGCACTTTTGACGGCATCCTGCCCGGTCATGGCGTCCGCAACAAGGAGGATTTCTACGGGGGACGTAGCTTCACGGATACGATCGATTTCCGACATCATTGCCTCGTCTATATGGAGACGTCCGGCAGTATCGATCAGTACGACATCGTAGCCGCCGTTTTGTGCAAAACGCAGTCCCTGTTCTGCTCTCGAAACGGGATCCTGGTCTCCCGCAACGTCGAAATAGCCGAGCTGATTGTTTTCACACAGAACCCGCAATTGCTCCACGGCGGCAGGGCGGTAAACATCTACCGATAACAGAAGCGGCGTATGGTTGTTTTTTATCAACCACAGAGCCAGTTTTGCGCTGGTTGTAGTTTTTCCGGAACCCTGGAGTCCAGCCATCAGGAAAACACTGGGCGGATGTTTTGAGAATTGAATCTCGGTTTGATTTCCGCCCAACAATTCAATCAGTTCATCCCTCACTACCCTGATCACGTGCTGCCCAGGCGTCAGGGATTGCATGACTTCCTGGCCAAGAGCCTGTTTTTTTATACGCTCAACAAATTCTTTTGCGATTTTGAAATGAACGTCGGCATCCAGTAACGCATTGCGAATTTCCCGAGCGGTTTCGTCAAGGTGGCGCTCAGATACTCTTCCTTGACCCGATAAATTCTTCAGTATTTTCTGAAGCTTTTTGGATAGACTATCAAGCATATGTGTGCCCTTCTTTTCCGAGACATAATAATACCCGGATTTTTGGGAGAATGCGGGTTAAATCCCGAATAAGGTTGATTTTATCTGTGGGAATTACCGGTTTGAGCGTCTGTGCGTTGCCGAACCGACGCAGCCAGGCTGAATCTTCAACTGGAGAATAGTGGATTTGTGGATTAAGATGGTGCCGCGTCGGTGTAAGTATTGTTTATTGCCCTGGTGAAACATGAGACACGTGATTGTCGGTACTGCAGGACATATTGATCACGGCAAGAGCGCCTTGATAAAAGCATTGACCGGAGTGGATCCCGATCGCCTGAAAGAGGAGCGGCTTCGGGGTATTACCATCGATCTTGGGTTCGCCCATCTCGATCTGGATGATGTCCAGGTAGGATTTGTCGATGTGCCGGGGCATGAAAAGTTTGTAAAGAACATGCTGGCCGGTGTGGGGGGGATCGATTTTGTGATTCTTGTTGTTGCCGCCGATGAATCGGTCATGCCTCAAACGCGTGAGCATTTCGATATCTGCCGTCTGCTTGGAGTACACTCCGGCATTGTAGTGATAAACAAAATCGACCTTGTCGATCCGGAGATGATCGAGCTGGTTCAGGATGAAATAATGGAAACGACGGAGGGATCTTTCCTGGAAGGCTCCGAAATAATCCCGGTAAGTTCAAAGACAGGCGAGGGCATAGATCGGTTGAAAAAAACGATTCATGATATGGCCCTATCCGTTCGTCCTCGTCCTGCCAACAGGCTGCTTCGCTTGCCTATCGATCGTTCGTTCAGTATCCGGGGATTCGGAACGGTGGTTACTGGGACATTGACGTCGGGCGAAATCCAAAAAGATCAGGAAGTGGAACTCATTCCCGGGGGATTGACCGCCCGGATCCGCGGTGTACAGGTCCACGGCAAGATGACCGGATCAGCCGTAGCAGGGCAGAGAACGGCCGTGAATCTGCAGGGGATAGATTTAGACCAGGTTGCACGTGGAATGGTCGTTACAGTGCCGAAGGTTTTCAGGGCAACGCAGATTCTCGACGTGCATCTCAATCTCCTGCCGTCGGCAAAGCCTTTGAAAAACTTGATTAAAGTCCGATTCCACCAGGGAACTATCGAGGTCCTTGCGCGGGTAGCCTTTATGGGGCAGGATACGCTCTTGCCGGGTGATTCCGCGTATGCACAGCTTCGACTGGATGCTCCTGTATTTTGCCTGCATGGAGATACTTTCATCATTCGCCAGTTCTCGCCCACCATAACAATAGGAGGCGGCAATGTACTGCACCCGAATCCTTCAAAACACAAAAGTACCGATAAAGATACTTTAGCAGTGCTTCAGAAACTGGATCGTGGAAGGCTGTCCGATAAAATTCCCATTCTTCTGGCAGTGGACACCAAGCGCGCGATGGATCTTAATGCGTTGGATGCACTCCTCGGCCTGCCTCTGCCAGACTTAAAGAAGATCTGTTCAGACCTTGTCCGAACAAACGAAGTAGTGATGATTCCGGCCCCGTCACCGATACTGATACTGCCTGAAACAATCGGGTCCCTGAAAAAGGATACGCTTGTCCGTGTGAGTGATTTCCATAAAACGAATTCGTTGCAAAAGGGGATTTCAAGGGAAGAACTCCGCAAACGCATATACGACGATCTGCCGGCTGAAGTTTTCAAGTATTGCCTCGAATTACTTGTTGAAGACCGGAAATTGTCTCTAGAGAAAGAAACCGTGTCTCTCTACGGTCGCGAGGTACAGCTTTCTGCTGAGGGAGAAAGGTTGAGAGAGAAAATTGAAGCTGTTTTCAAACAATCGGGATTTCAACCGCCTTCGTTTTCAAACCTCCAGGCCTCCTTCGATGAAGATCCGGAAGAAGTGCGGCGCATATTCTATTGGATGATCAAGGAGAATATACTTGTCAAGATCTCGGAGGATTTTGTTTACCACCAGTCTACGCTTGATGCGGTTAAGGAGAAAATGACCAGCCATTTCACACCGGGAACGAAGTTCAGTGTCGCCGAATTCAAAGAAATGCTTGATCTGACGCGAAAACATTCCATACCGTTACTTGAGTATCTTGACCGTATAAAATTTACTCGCCGGCAGGGTAACGAGCGCATTCTGCTGTGAACCACCTGCGGCTGGAGCGCCGGATTGAGGCAGACGTCGGCCGTGCATTTCGGATGATTGACATTGATTTGTCTGTAAAGTATTTTTTTAGTAATGTTTATTTATGGGGGTGTACATGCCTAACATCGGTTCACCGGAATTAATTCTTGCTTTTCCTACCCTGGGCCCTACGGAGCTAATAATTATTCTTATTATTGTTATCCTGATCTTCGGGGTAAACAAGATTCCCCAGCTGGGTAAGGGGCTCGGCGAAGGGATTCGCAACTTCAAGTCGTCTATAAAAGCCGTAAGTGAGGATGCGGAAACCAAACAGGAAGATAAATCGAAGGAAGAAAAACAATAAACCCAGGCTAGTGTGAAGTTATTTCCGGGATATCACACTAGAAGGAAAACTGGGACCGGGCGTTGGATGACTTCGTCAAACGCCAGGACGGGGCACTGCAAAAACGTTCAGCTTTTTTTTCTCACTTCCGTCTTAAATTTATGTCCTATCCGGTAAAGATGGGTTTGGGATCGAATGAAAATGGATCCTTGCGATACAGCCATTGACGCAAGGGTCGTGCCCTCGATCCGGTTTGTCGCAAGCACCCTGTATTCTTTTTCCGGAGCTATTACAATGCACTCACCTTCCTCGTTCAGGAAATAGATTCGGCCGTCCGCATAAATTGGCGATGCCGAGTAGTTACCCCTCATTCGAGTACGCCAGTGTTCTTTCCCCGTCAGCGCATCAATGCAGGTCGCAATCCCATTGTCACTGACCATGTAGAGGGCATTCCCAACCAGGAGCGGAGACGGCGTCAGAGGAATGCCTCGACTTAGGGTCCATACAATGTGCGAGCGTGTAACGTCCCCATGTCCGTCAACCCGAACGGCAAGCATGGAAGGTTGTTGAAAGCCGGTGCATATATAGGCCAACCCATGGCCGAAGACAGGTCTGGGCACATTCGAAAATCCGTTTTCGTAGCGGACCTGCCAGATTTCCTTGCCGGTTCGTGGCTCGTAGGCGATCGCACGCAGAGCGCCCGGGCTGATGATCTGGTCGCCTTGAGGGAGATGTACAACCAGCGGTGTCGCATAGGCCTGATACCCATCGCGTTGCTTTTTCCATCGAACCTTGCCGGTTCTTTTGTCCAACGCCACTACATATTGAATGTCCCGGCCATCGCAACTCAGGATTAATAGATCATCGTAGAGTACGGGGGAGCTTCCCGGACCATGCTGTCCGTTGTCATATTCCAGTCGGGTTTTCCAGACTATTTCTCCTGACCGGGTCATACACGCCGTCCCATAGGCGCCGAAATGAAGGTAGATCCTGTCTTTTTCCAGTATCGGAGTCGGTGAGGCGTAGGAGTTTTTGGTATTGATCGTTCCCGGCGATTGCAGATGAAGTATTTCAATGTCTTTTTCCAAGGCTCCCGATAATCTCTCAACAGCGATCGCTCTAAGCGATTTCCCTCCATCCGTGGCCGTTGTGAGCCAGATCATGTCTCCCTGAATAACGGGCGAAGACCATCCGCGACCGGGGATCGGAACTTTCCAGGTTATATTTTGTGTTTCACTCCATTGCAGCGGCAGCCCGCTTTCAGGAGAGTGGCCCTGGCCATCGGGCCCGCGGAACTGCGGCCACTCCGTAACAGGCAGGTTCTGGGCCAGTGCCACGGTAATGAAGAATAACAGGATTCTCATTGCGGAAAACATCACTCCGGTTTTTCCCGGTTTTGCGGGCTGGCCGGCCGCTCAACTCACCAGCCGTTTTGTCTATAAGTCGTTTGCAGTGCGACGACTCACCTGCGCATGCAACCAATTCAGATAATCGGGATCGCCTGCCGTAATGGGGACGGCTATCACTTCAGGTACATCGTAACTGTGAAGCTCTCGAATCCTTTTCCGGATCTGTTCGAAATTTTCTCCGGTGGACTTGATAAGAAGCAGTATCTCAGAGTCGTCACACACTTTATCTTCCCAATGGTATATCGAGCGGATTCCCGGCAGGATGTTTACGCAGGCGGCGTCGCCTTCCTGGACGATTGCGTGCGCGATTTTCTGTGCAAGATCCATTGTGTCTGCAGTGCTGACAATCAATATTTCGTTCATGGCATATTCCCTGAGAAACAATGAAGGACGATAACGGTTGCATCCGCTTCCTGCCCTAAGTATTATTCAACCG
>Ga0209536_100013498_pt1 | contig 11781 bp, 17 predicted proteins | sample DeeMarSeWOR28_12_FD_187461 | JGI IMG/M metagenome (GOLD analysis project Ga0209536, IMG submission 187461) | Marine sediment microbial communities from White Oak River estuary, North Carolina - WOR-2-8_12 (SPAdes) (version 2) | ecosystem: Environmental > Aquatic > Marine > Intertidal zone >...
GGCGGAAATGTCTTTAGAGATTACATTTTACGTATTTCGCAGATTGCAAAGCGCAGTTCTCAAGACATTAATGTAGTAGTAACAGTGATTAGTAAACGCAGATTCTTACCAAAGAGCACGAAAATTAAGGTATAGGACGCTGAAAGTTGCGTTATTTGAAAATGCTAGGCACCTGAGTTTCAGTGTTTAGTAGCGTCTAATATTATGTAGAGTATGTTGTTTCCACGAAGCAGAACGTTTCCGTAATTTGTGAGAAGTTGCTCTTGTTTGCATTCAGTTGCGCCTTCAAGAAGTATATTCATGTGTCCGTCGCATTTGATCATCTTTCCCTTGTACTCGCAGCCATTTTTGAGGACAACTTCAATGTTTCCGTGTAACTGTTTTATGAGGACGTTCAATGGTTTTTTACTCGGTTCCATTATAACACCGTGTTCCATTAGTCAATATATCCATATGCGAAAGCCATCATATATAAAAGTTTTATTTATCATCAACACCAAAAAACAATGCCTTTGAGTAGCCTTTGGAAAAACAGGGAAAAAAGCAATCTAGTAGCGCGTAGAAAGAAGCGGATACAAGAGAAGAGGCAAGGGGTCGGGTTCTAGGAATGAAAAGCATCAAACTCAAAAAGATGTACAGATTGCTCTACAGTTCGCTCTTGCATATGGTCAAAACTTGCAACTCAACGTGCTTTGCATCTTGAAACTGCAGGTTTATATGGGCGAATTGCGCAAAGTAGTTTCGAGGTTTCGTTTGGAGGAAAATTTTGGAAGGAGTGATTTTATGAAACACGTTAAGATCACAGCGTTTGACTGCCCTGACGCTTGGTTTCAAGCGCTAAACCGTATTTGGAGTGAGGGTGACGCGTTTCAGGTCGGATACGGATCGGAAACCACTGAAACCAAAAAGCTTAATTTAACAATAGAAATTCGGCATCCAGAAACTAGACCACTTGTCAGTGATAAGGCGCCTTGCGATATCAAGTATGTTCAAGGCTATGCGCTCGAGTACTTGTGGTGTGGCGAGAAACAGGAGGATGAAACATACACTTACGGCAGCAGACTTAACCACCCCATTAATCAGATAGAGGAAGCGGTAGACAGATATGTGCATGAACAACGGGATAGGCAAGTTGCGATGGTCATAAGGTTACCCCAGGACATACGGAAAAGCATCGGTGTCAAAAGGCATGAGCCACCCTGCTTAAGCCTGATTGACACTGAGATTCTTAATGGAAAAATGCATTTAACATGCTATTTCAGGTCCTGGGATGCATACGCAGGTTTACCTGCCAACATCGCTGGACTCCAGCTTTTCAACGAGGCTTTCGTGAAAGATATCAACAAACGCGGGAATCTCCAATTGGAAACCGGGAAGCTGATTTTTCACTCAAAGAACTGCCACGTATACCAGCGTCAATTCAAGCTAGTTGAAGAACTACTGAAACCCAAAACCAGCGAAAAAAAGCCGCGAATCGCGCAAACAATTATGGGCAACTTGGAAGAAACGAAGGAAAAATAGGTGTTCTATAGATGAGGCATGGAATTGAGTGATCTGATCCGAGTGAGGAAGTGGAAAGAGTTCAAGGGCCTAGTCATCAAGTTGAAGCCTGATTCTGTAGTTTACAGCATCGACCAGAATGCTATGTCTAAGTTGAAAGAGCTTACAGCGTTAAGGTTGATTCTTCTTGCTCGAGGTGGCTACTACGTTTATATTGATTTTCCCAGAGGAGAGGAAAACGTGATGAGGGAAACAGGTATCAAGATACGGAAAGACAGGAATGGAGTCCGCTGTTTAGAAGACGACGATGTAGTTCGGTTCATCAAGCAGGAGCTCGGCGAGAATATGAACGTCTTTTCGTTCTGGACAATCTAGCTACCTTTCCAGAAACCCTTTTTCCCGAGTTTCTTGCCTAAATACACGAGACTAAGCATTACGGGGACTTCCCAGAACAGCCCCATTGTTGTTCCCAGAGCGGCTTGAGAGCCTAAACCGTAGATGCTGACGGCAGTGGCGATAGCTATTTCGAAGTGGCTGGAAGAGCCGATTATGACGGCAATTATTCCTTCCCTATATCTGAGTCCTGCAAAACGCGTAATTAGCAGGTTTAAACCGACAATTATGAAGAAACCCAGTAGCAATGGAATTGATACCAGTAACATCTCCTCTGGATGTTGTATTAGTACTTGCCCGTTCAGCGAGAACAGCACGACCAGCGTCGCTAGAAGAGCACCCACGGCAATGTTGCCTACGGCTGGTCTAAACGTTTCTTGAAACCATGGCTCACCTTTTCTGGCTTTGAGGGTTCTTTTTGAGATAACTCCTAAAATGAGTGGAATGCCAATGAAGACGAGTACGGACATGAGAAGAGCTAAACGATCAATCTGAATGTTCTGGATGCCTGTCAATAGCGTAACTATGGGCACGTACAGAAACATGATTGTTATGGTGTTTAGGCTTGTGTTGACTACGTTCTGCTCTTGGTTTCCGTTAGCTATAGCGCCCCAGACGCAAACCATAGCCGTGCAGGGGCTGGAGCCAAGCAGTATCAAGGCAACAATAAGCTGGTCGTTGCCTGCGAGGAAATAGTAAGCCAGCAAAGCTGTTACTATGGGAGCCCAAATCCAGTTGGATATCAGTGTCAAGATAATCGGTTTAGGGTTTTTCGCTAATTTTTTCAGTTCACTGAATTGCAAGTTCAGCAACGCGGGATACATCATTAGAAAGAGGCACACACCAATCGGTATAGAGATTCCAGCGAACTGGAGGTTGTTTATGGCGATGCTTAGCTCTGGAATAAGCTGCGACAGCAAAAGCCCAATCACCATGCACAAGAAAACCCATAAAGCAAGGTATTTCTCGAAAATTCCCAATTGAACTTCTTCGCAAGCCTGCTCCATTGGCTGCACGCCTCCCATTTTTTAAGCTATTTGTTCAATTATTCTCTGTTTAAGCTTGGTCACCAATTCCGGAGTTAGACGGTCTATCACATCGTAAACTTCATCATTAGTTATAGAATACATGTGCCAAGTGCCCTCTTTTCTTCGTTTGACTAAGCCGGCGTTTTTGAGTATTTTGAGGTGGCGTGAGACAACTGGCTGGAGTAGATTCAAGTGAGGCGTAATTTCGCACACACATTTCTCTCCATAACGCAAAAACCCTATTATCTCGAGTCTGATTGGATCTGAAAGTGCGTTGAAGATTTTGGCTCTGAAGCGTGTTAGATTGTTTGATTTTAACGGCATAATCAAGAGTAGTTCATATAAATATTTAAATATTGTTATATATATCCATCAACTGAGATGTCAAAAAGCGGAGATAGAAAAATGCGCCAAAAAACATATCATGGTGTTCCTCGAAGCAAGATACCTTGGGGTCCAACAATCAACTATGAAAAATGCACGTGCTGCGGAAAATGTTTAGATTACTGCAAACTCGGTGTGTACGAATTCGAAGAGAAGAAAGGAAATAATCGGTCAGAAGTAAAAAATCCTAACAACTGCGTCGTTTTCTGCACAGGTTGCCAAGATCAATGTCCCGTTGGCGCCATAAAATTCCCTTCCAAAAAGGAAACACGCGATATAATCAATGAATTACGAAAGGCAGAACCCAAATTTTGAAATCAATGTTTATGCAAATTGACTTTTGTTTACGGTAATTCCATACCAAGTGAAAACCTTAGCTATTAAGGGTATTATTACTCCGCAAGCTGTTCGTGATAAAACAGTAAGCAAGAAACCATCAATACCCGTTACCACGTTCGCAGGTGAAAGCTGAAAGACCCCGAAAAGAAGAACACCCCCGATAGTTGCCGCGACTACTCCTGAGATGAGCATTCTACGGAAATCGCCTGTGCGATTATTCAACGCGCCAGCCATGTAACCAATTAACATTCCGCTTAGAAGATACGCCAACAATACTGTGCCTGAACCCATGATGTTCTCAGCCATGGGAGAGCGATAACTATCTGCCCAATAGAGCGCATAGATACTCCCCATCAGAAAACCTGAAGCTCCACCCGCCCACTGGTTCCAGACCAACCCTAGTAAAAGCGGAACCACGACTATCAAGAGGAGCTCTTGAATCTCCATTGTGATTCCAAATACTATGCCGCTAATTCCCTCAAATCCCCCGCCAAGGAGCCTGCCTAATTGGGAAATTGCGACGATGAATAAGACTACGAGAATTGGGACGACAAGACCGTAGATAATGTCGTTTCGACTCCAATGCTGCCCATCTTGACTCAGGAATATCACCGGCAATTATCGGTACTATTTATATAAATATTTAAATATTGTTATTAATACATCTAACTGAAGAGTGGACAGTTTGGAGCCAAAAGCAGTAAAAAAGACAGTAAAGCAGGCTTATGCAAAAATAGCTGCAGAAAGCGAAGCGCGATCCTGCTGCAGTTGCGGTTGCGGGGGTCAAGGTACGACTCAGGAAATCTCGAAAAGCATCGGCTATTCTGATGAGGAACTAAACGTCGTTCCTGAAGCTAACCTTGGTTTGGGCTGTGGCAATCCTACAGCACTGGGAAACTTGAAAGAAGGTGAGGTGGTGCTAGACTTAGGAAGCGGTGCAGGGTTTGACAGCTTCTTGGCCGCAAAGAAAGTTGGCGCTTCGGGCAAGGTAATAGGCGTTGACATGACAGAAGAAATGGTAAACAAGGCTAAGGCGATAGCTACAAAATACGGATACAGTAATGTTGAGTTCAGGCTGGGCGACATAGAGGAATTGCCCGTTGAAAACGAGTCGGTTGATGTTGTAATAAGCAATTGTGTGATAAATCTCGCCCCAGACAAAGCCCGTGTCTTTAGCGAAGCCTATAGGGTTTTGAGAAGTGGCGGTAGAATGTATGTTTCCGACATTGTTCTTCTGAAAGAGCTCATCGATAGGCAAAAAAATGACAGCGAACTTCTTTGTGGCTGTGTAGCGGGCGCTTTGCTAAAAGATGATTATGTGCGTGAAATAGAACGGGTGGGTTTTAAGGTAAAGATACTCGCGGAAGACAAAGAGATAAGCGAAAGACAGTATAGTGGAATCGCTCTTGAAAGCCTTGAGCTTGCAGCAACAAAAAGCTAGGAAGCACACTTTAGCATAACCAATATTTTCTTATGTAGATGAATAATTCTAGAATAACATATCTCTTTCAGCATGAGTGAGCCAAATGGTTAACGCGGAAGCGATTGCAAAATTGCCCACAACACTAAAAGATTTTTCGGATGAGCAGGGTGCGAACGCGGCTGTAGCTTTGCTTTTGAAGCCAAGGCGAGGTGACTATGACTTGCTTTTAGTCAAGCGGGTTGAGAACCCTTCGGACACTTGGTCGGGGCATATGGCTCTCCCTGGTGGAAAACGAGATCCGAAAGATGCAAGCTTGAAAGACACGGTTACCAGGGAAACGTTGGAGGAGACTGGCGTGGCGCTTGGTGATGAATGCCAGTTTCTAGGAGTTCTAGATGCTGTGCAAACGGATTTGAAGCCTGACTTCAAAATTTTGCCTTTCGTTGTGCTTCTTGAGGGTGAGCCTAGGCTGAAGCTGAACAAGGCAGAGTTAGAAACGTTCATCTGGGTTCCTTACGAAGAGGTCTTTCGAAGCAAGGGCACAGCCCAGTTTAGCTTCGGAAAGGTGCCCGCTTGCATATTTGCAGACGCGATAGTTTGGGGAGTAACCTACAACATTCTAAGCGAATTCATTGAAGTAGTTGAAACCACACAAAAATGATGCGTGATTTTGCCCTCGAGTGACAAAGATTTTGGCAAGCGGATATGCCGCCTGACATTTTGCATGTGCTAAGGCTGAATGGGAAAACTATGGTAACTCTTTATAGTCTCGTGCTCATTTAAGGGAAGTGGTGGGACCTTGTATGGGTTACGAGGCTGTTTGGAAAGTTCTGGAAGAAATAGTTATTGAGCTTCGGAAGAAGGGGGTGGCAACCTCGCCAAATGTCATGAACGATTTAAAATCCGCAAAAGTTTTAATGAAAGTTCTGGATGCGTCAGAGAGAGATCGAGGCGACACCGCACCGAGAATCGAGCAGTACCTTGGAAGCGTAGAAGCCTACCTTGTTACTGAAGCACTGAAAATATTTCCTTCAACACGCATCGACCCGTGGCTTAAGCGCATAGAAGAAGCCAATTGCGACATGTGCCAAACATGCAGAATTGAAAGCGATAGTAAGGGAAAAGAAGAGACCAAGTTCGTCACGGGTGTTCCGCGAGATAAAAAGTGGATTCGCGTTGAGCCATTAGCCAGCTTGCCCTCGGAGAAGTTAAAGCAGCTTGCAGCAGAAACGAGCCTTTCTTTCCGCGAAGAAAAAGATGGCTACTTGCTTGTTTACGGTAGCGCGGAAAGCATTAAAGAATTCGTTAGAAAAATGAAAACCCAAAACACCAAAGGATAGCTGAAAAGCTCCACGAAACCCTTGAAGTAAATTATATAGAAAAGGATACCAATAGCTAACTTGAGCCTAGTAGACATGCAATGCAGAAATCAGCAGAGGGTCTATTTCCGCCGATTTTGCAGCCTACTTAAAGGGGAGAAGGGTTTGTCTCTGAGAGCGTATCAGTTCGCTCATCTGTTGTTTGCAGTCACTTGGTTTACTTCTGTAGTGCTTTTATGGTGCCTGAAACAGCTAGAATGTGCACTGCTGCTTCACTGCCTGCCACAGACGTAATCGAAGCTAACGAAGCTCTAACTAAATCTAATGTAGCTAGGGAAGTGCGCAAGACCGCAGTTTTCGCCTCAACGTCATAGTCAATAATTGATAGGCTAGTTAAACTTGCGCCGTATTCTCCGTATAGCTTCGTCACAGCGCCCCAAACAGCGTCTATGAACTCTTTCTTTCTGGGTATACCGTTAGAATTCAGTTTCAACGCCAAGTAACGCCGTTTAACCCGCTTCAACAGTCTCTCCCCTCTTTGACAACGCGAATTCCAGGCGCCACATATCCTGCGCTGAGCTTATCCCTGTTGCGATTAACAATCGAGTTGGCGTTCTGCGAAACCGCCTCCAAAGCAGAACCCTCATCCAAACCGAAAAGAAACGACAAAGCAGCCATTTCCCTCGGCTTTCTCAACAACAACTCCTTTGTAACGCCGCTTGAAATAACAATTGGGACGTGAAATTTTTTAGCGATAGCAACTTCTCGCCGCAAACTCGAAAGCAACCTTATTCTCACAGGACCCGACAGAACAAGCAACGGTTTCACATCCACCTCCAATGCAGCTAGACTGTTGCTGGCTAATTCCGCTTCAGCCTTATCAAAGAACCTCCTTCGAAAATCCAGCAAAGGAAAACTCAACAAGTCTACGCGCCTATCTTTTGCAGCCTGTCTCGCAACCGCCTTATTCTCGCAGGCAACACAAAGCACCTCAAACTTCCGCCTCAACCGCCTTACCTGATACATAAGCTCATTCTGAGTCCTCGGTCGCAAATCGACTCGTGAAGCAAAATCCATTCCAGCCTCTTTGCAAGCTGTCCGTAACTTCGTGACTTCTTCCGCGCGTGCTTCAGGAACAAAAGGCACAGCAACCAAACCGTAGCCAAGGCCAGCAACCTTCTTAAACATCTGCAAAGTCGCAGAGACATCTTTCACGTTCAAGCAAAGGTGCAGATCCGCAAAAACTCTTTTCATGGTAGCAACCCCGCCTCTCGGCAAATCGCCACAATCTCATCAAAAGTCTTATTCTTAAAGTGAATTTTGAAGTGTATCGGATCGATGTGCGAAAATCTCACCTCGCCTTGAAAGGCAGATTGCTTGTCAAACCTAAGGTAAAGATTCCTCTTCTCCAAATGCAATCTCAAGTTACTATCTAACGTCTCCTTATCCAACACAGTTAATCCAGACCCAATTTTCAGGAGAACCCCTGGAAGTGCTTGCTTATTCGTGAGTTTCGTTTCAAAAAAAACTATTGGGTTTCCATGATGCCCTCTCAACCGTTTCTTCTGAAAAACCGCATTTTCACTTAGTTCCATCGGCAAAATGTTGCGAACAGCATTTAAGACCTTTTCAGCGTCTTCAGTAGCATGAGCAAACACTCGCACATCGATATATCCTATTGACGGTTTAAAGGACACGAAAGCACCGCGTTCTGTTAGTGCGGTTTCACTTTTTAGCTTTTTTCTTCAACGGCGATTGCGGTTTCTGTTTAGGTTTCGCCTCAGCCTTCTTCTTTTCCGCGTAAGCTTTCACGGCTTCAACGTTTTGGCCGTAAAAGGTTTTTCTTCGCCTATCAATAGGTATCTCCAGCCTTTTTGCTTCTGCCAAGTCTAAGCCTACTTTCTTGAGTTCTTTCAGGCTGAAGCCTCTGCCACTTCTTTGTTTACCGTCTGACTTAAAGACCACTGGTTTTATATGGTGCACTTTACTTGGCTCCCTTTGCACCTCTGCGTTTGCTCGGCCTCACCTTTTCTGCACCCCTACCTTTCCCGCGCAAGCTTCTAACTTTTTTCCCTGCGCTTGTTAAACCTCTGAAAACGCGGCCATGATGCTGTTTCTGGGTTATCCAGCTTACATCTCTATCGGTTTTTATCACTGGATGGTTTGGATCTACGAGAATAACTTCAAACCATTTCGAGCGCCCATCTTCACCCACCCAGTAGCTGTTCAAAACTTCTAGGTTCGGGAACTTTTTACCGGTGCGCTCTTCGGCGATTAGGCGCAAGCTTTTAGCGGGCTTGAATTTAGCAACCCCCATACGTTTGGGTCTGCGTCCAGCTCTAGGTCTCTGTTTCCGCAAGCCACCTCTCCTCACGCGAGTACGAGCTATGACGAAACCTTGCTTGGCTTTATAACCGAGCTTTCTAGCGCGATCGAGACGCGTGGGTTTTTCTAAGCGGATTATCGTTGGCTGCTTTCGCCATTCAATTAGTCTCTGCTGCAGGAGTCCTTCTAAGTAGGATTCCTCTGGTTTCGACCATGCTTCAGCTATGTATTTGTATGCCATCTTTCTTTTTTCACCTCTAATCTTATGTTTGCGGTTCAGCCCGTACTGGGCCACATCCCAACGGACTCTGATGGTCCGCCTGCAATTTTAAATGCTAGCACCGTGCTTAAAAATAAACCTTTCTAATGATGTTTCAAACATTTTCTAGCGTTTACTTTGGTTTCCTGAACAGCTTACAGCTGTCCATGTCACATACGAACTCAAAGCCAGCTTCAACTAGATGCTCTAATTCTAATAACTGGGCTGTTCCATTGCAGTAAGCCATGAAATTTTGAAATATTCATCTACTAAGGCGATAATGCTAATATTGCTCGACCAGAGAGCAGGAGACCCAGGCAAATCTGTCTCAGGATTTATCACAATCAATGTCTCTTTTTTATCGTAAATTCCTAAAATTACTGCTGGGAAATCACGGATAAATTTCATTTGGCAAAAAGGCTTATTTTTGCAGAAATGGACTAGGTTTCTCGCTGTTTCACATTCCGAAGGACTCTCTACGATGAACCTAATCTAGACTTTTTTTCCCAAGCCTTTTCCATGCTTTCAGCAAACGTATCAACTATTCCACGCGAGAACCGCCTCCAAGAAAGGATGAGGTCCATGCTTTGCTGAGCCTGAGCAATTACAGTGTTTATTCTATCAATCACGATTCTTTTCACTTCCCCTTTTCGACCTTTGCTTCTTTGCTTTCAGTTCAGCACTTGAACGCACCAAGAAAACATTAGCGCGCACTGGATTAACAAGAGATATGAATTAACCAGCTGCAGCAGCATTTGCAGTAGCTTTTACCGACGCAGGCACTTTCTTACTTTTATCTATTGCAAATAGCAAGTAATGATTGGCTTCTGCTCCGATACTGCGCTGAGTGCAAGAATACGTATGGAGACGCCAGCCCTCCTTTTCCCACTCTTCAATCGTTTTTCCCACTTTGTCGTGATTACTAACCAATACACACTTCCACTCTTTCAACAACAGTCACCTCAAAACCTAATATTAGAGAAGTAGGACTATTTTGGTTTTCTGAAAAAAAGCATGTTTTTACATATCATTTAACACTTAACTTGCTCGCCCTTCTTTGCTTTCAGTTCAGCAGTTGCACGCGCCAAGCTCATATTGTTGGATATGCCCCAAAAAATTGTAAAAATGGGAGTTTTGAGGGAGCAAACCCAAAAATAAGTTGGTTTTGTGAATAAATTGATATACCACACAAAACAAAAAGGAGTGTGGTGTAATTGGAGATGTCATTTCAAGAATTCTTGAACTCAATAAGCAACCCCAGAACAAGAAAAGGCTACCGCTTCGGCCTAAACAAGTTTGTAGAGTGGTTCGGAAAACCCGCAGAAGAAATACTGGCGATCAGACAGGAAGACCTAACCCAAAAGCCAGGAGAAAACCTCGTCGAATACAGAAACAGGGCAGCAAAATTTGAAAAAGAAATAGAAAAATTCCACAACCATCTAATTGAGGCAGGCTATAGCGTTAACTCAGCTAGAAACATGACCCTTGGAATTCGCCAACTATTTAGATACTATCAAATGCCCGTAACGATGCGTACAGGGAGCAGAGTTACGCAAACGGTTCAAACAACCAAGAATTTTCCCTTAACGATTGAGCATGTCAGGAAAATGTTTGAAGTCGCAAACTTAAAAGAACGCACCATCCTGTCACTTGCTGTCGACACTGGACTCAGAATCTCAGACTTTCTGACAATAAAGAAAACTGACCTGCCACCTTTAGACCAAGAACCGCCAATAGCTTTTACGCTGCTACCTCAAAAAGAGAAAATTCCAGCCCACTGCTTTCTCAGCCAAGAAAGCGTAAACCTGTTGAAAACCTACCTGCCTACGCTTCGAAAGAAGGATAATATCTACTTGTTTGCTAGCAACGGAAAAAGCCATATTTCAGATGAAGCAATCAGTAAAATGCTCAAACGCTTAGCAGAACGAACCCAAATCGACTTGAACGGTAGGAGTTTGACGTTTCATTGTTTTCGGAAAATGTTTCTGAGTGCGGCAATAGATTCTGGAATCGGGTTGACGGCGGGCAAGAAGCTTTGTGGGAAAGTCATAGCGCGAAGTGATGATACGTATTTGACTACGGTTAAGCTGCGAGAAAAGTTTGTTCAACTAAAAAAGTTCCTGACGATAAAGCAACCTGCAAAGTTGGAGAGCAATACGATTGAGAAGCTGGAGAAAGCGGTTTCGAAGCTTGCGGAAGAACTTGAGCAGCAAAGAACCATTACGCAGGCTGTTACAGGCGAAAACCTGAAGATCAGGAAAGAGTTCAGAGAACGCCTTGCCGAGTTGAATGAAGAGATTGCGACTGCTCGACTTATGGGTGAACAGGTGGCGCAGATCGGAGAGGGTGTACGGAAGTGGCAAGATGAGAAGGAGAAACTGGAGGCTATGTTGGCTGGTTTTGAGCGGTTTCAGAAGCTGCTTTTGGAGCAACCTGACGAGGTGATTCTTGAATTAATTAGGGATGTGAAACGTCAGCTTAAGCAGCGCCAGTAGAAAATGCAGCCCTTTATTTATAATATAATATACTAAATACGCACACACACAAACAGAACACTCTCAAAACCTATGGAAAAAACAGAAGCCAAATGATTTTGGTTTTAACGAGTAATCGATGGCGCTATTAAGTAGCTACAACTCATTCAGGAACCGCGTTTAGCGTGCGCATCCTATTTTAGAAGTAGTCTTCTCGAAACACTGCTTGGTTTTCAGTTTTTTCTTTTTGATCAGAGGCAAATTTCAGGGGGTGTTATTATGATATAATATACATAAAGCCACACACACAAAAAGAAACACTTTCAAAACCTATGGA
>Ga0209536_100013499_pt1 | contig 11780 bp, 11 predicted proteins | sample DeeMarSeWOR28_12_FD_187461 | JGI IMG/M metagenome (GOLD analysis project Ga0209536, IMG submission 187461) | Marine sediment microbial communities from White Oak River estuary, North Carolina - WOR-2-8_12 (SPAdes) (version 2) | ecosystem: Environmental > Aquatic > Marine > Intertidal zone >...
TTTTCTTTTCAGCAGCGGGATATCACCGGTATAACCCCGCTGGACCATGGCATCAGCTGTTTTCTGGCTCTGCTCAAAACCGCGCAAAACAAGCGACCCGGTAAGAACACCAAAAGAGCTGAATCCCTTCTTTATCCCCGAGTAGCCGAGGCGGTTCTTCTGGGCGCTGTAAATGGTGGTAGCATCCTCAAGAAAGACAAACAGATATCTGTATGCAAACATCATGACTTCTATAAATGCCCTCGGGATTCGCAACCATGAAAGCGCCGCCATGAACTCAATGAATGGTGTTGCAAAGCCGAGGGCAATAACCAGAGAGACCCCCCCGACAATCCTGCTCATAATCTGAAGGCCTTCTGCAAGTCCTTCCTGAGAGCCGCTTAAATCCATGCCGAATACATGAACAGAGAACAGATGTTCACTGCCTGTAAAAAAGACCTTCAGTACCAATACAATCAGGGCAATAACTATAGGCGGGACAACCCTCACCACTAAAAGTCGCGGCGGAATGCGCATCATCAGGCAGAGGGCAAAACTGCCCGCTGCAATACAGAGCGGGAATACTACTCCTTTATAGCTTAACACCATGGCAAGGAGCACCAGGGTCACAACCAGTTTCACCCTGGCATCTACCGTTGAAAGGATATTCTCTTTATTCAGATTTTCTGAAAATATTTTCATTTTATTTTCCTTAGTTCAAACTAACATTGTTTCATGATTGTTTAAATATAGTTCAAAATGGTTCAATAATTGTAATAACCAATGTCAACCATTTTTGAACAATTATGAACTACTTTTAAACTGCTTTTGAATTATCTTGAACAACCTTTGTGCCTTTCTTTTTTTCAGTTAACTGCTTCCAGTAATATCCTGCTATAAATCCTCCGACAGTCCCCGCGAGCAGGAACAAAAAAAGGAGGAGGTCACCCTGGTCAGTATTAATCAGCGGTTCTCTGGCCGCCCTTCCATGCTCTTCCGCGTACTTTTCAACAACAGACTCATCAACCCCTCCCCATTTCGCAGCTAAAGGAGCTGTGACTAGTGACACGTGACAAGTGGTGAGTAAAAAAATCAGGATCAGTCCCGAATTTGTAATTTGTAATTTGAAATTAATAATTTTCATACTGTCTCTCCAGCATGTTCAGGCTCTATAACCCCGAGTTTCACAAGCAGATCAACCCTTCTGCGCGCAAGCAGACTTACCATGCCCGCGGTCATCACGCCTTCAAGTATGCCCAGCGGAAGCTGTGTCGGGACAAAGGCAATAACAATCTTTGTAAAAAGCGGTATGAAGGCTGCATCACCCCGTATACCCGCCGCAAGCTCAACAGACGTTGCCAGGTATATTGCCCAGTCAGACAGCATACCCGCAAAAAAAGCGGATAGGGAAAGGTTCACGTGAAACCTTCTCAGAAGCTTAAAAACAGCAAATCCTGTAAACGCACCCATGACACCCATTGAAGCTATATCGGCACCCAGCGTTGTCAGTCCTCCGTGAGCAAGAAACAATGCCTGAATAAGGAGTGCAACAGCCGCAACAAGCACACTGATTGACGGACCGACCAATATTGCAGGGATGGCTGTGCCGCCCGGATGGGAGCAGGTGCCTGCCGTGGGTACCGGTATGGGCATGCAGGATATCACGAAAACTATCGCTGCCAAAAGTCCGACAAGCGGCTTGACAGACAGGTCCGTTCGTGAGAGTATTTTCAGTCTCCTCAATCCATACGCAACAAATGGTATGGACACGGCGAACCAGAGCGCCGCCCAGTTAAAGGGGAGGATGCCTTCCGCAATATGCATAGCGCGGGCTTCTCCCGCAGTAAGCAGCAGGCAGCAAGCGGTAAGCAGAAGAGTCAATACTCCTGAATTTTTATATTTGATATTTGATATTTGGAATTTCATTATTTCTCGTCGGCCATCTTTAACAATGCGTTTACAATGGCAACAGCAACCGGCGTACCACCCTTTCTGCTCAGGTTCGTTATAAATGGGCAGGTCTGCTGTGACAGTAATGCCTTTGATTCCAGCGCCTTCACAAAACCGACCGGAACGCCGACAACCAGTGTCGAGTCATGAGTGACGGGAGATGAGTTAAAAATCTCAATCACCTTCAGCAATGCCGTCGGCGCATTTCCTATTGCGATAATGCCGATGTTGTTGTTTCCCTTTAATGCCTCTTCTATCCCTGATTCAGCCCTTGTTTTCTTTTCTGTATTCCGCGTTTTGTGTTCTGCGCTCTGGATGTTGCATACTACCGTGCCTCCCCATTTCTTCATCAGCTTCTTATTGATTCCTGTCCTTACCATTTCAACATCTGTCAGGATATCCTTCCCGGCCTTTATTGCTTCAATTCCCGTTCTGACCGCATCGGGGTGGAACACAAGGCTGTTTTTAAACTCAAAGTCGGCAGTGGCATGAATCACCCGCTGTATAATCGGGAGCCGTTCTTCAGGCACATCGCTCAGGTCTGCCTCGTCCGCTATTATTTCAAAGCTTCTTTTCTCTATTTCTTCAGGTTTCATGCCGGCTGCGGCGTGGATCCTTTCATAAACCACCTGCGCCATTTTCTGGTGGACGCCGAGGGGGTCTGTATAGACAAACTCAACACCGGGATACTTTTCCCCGGCCTCTTGTATTATGCCCGGGATATCTGTTGTAACATGCATCCCACTGCTTAAAAAGTAAGGATGGACAATCACTTTCTTTGCCCCGTCCCGGACGCAGGCGGTGATCGCTTCCATGATGTCCGGTCTGGCAAACTGGAGATAGGCAACCCGCACACATTCCTCACTGCAGTGTGGATGAATCATCTCATGGAGGAGAGATGCTATATGATCAAGATTGTTTGCGTTCTGTTTAGGACTGCCGTGCCCTGCCAGGAGAATAAGTTCCATGGTGCTCCTTTATAAAATGTATAAAATTGTTTGCAATTGATGGATTACTTCCAAAGTGAATATGAATATAACTGCCTAAGGCGTTCTTTACTGTATACCCTTCTTTGCCCAGTTCATTGCCGGAACCGTCTTTGACAGAGTAGGTCTGTGAAAGTGCGGAAGTGCGGAAGTTCTGAGGTTCGGAACTAACAACTTTCGCGCTTCCGCGCTTCCGCGCTTCCTGACTTTCCATGATTTCCGAGTAATGAAATTCATGCCCCCTGATAACGGCCCCCTTATCGCCGGCGATCGCATCCTGCCGGAGCGCGACCTCACGGTACCCGAGATGCGCCCTTCCTTTTTTCATCACAGTCTTCAAGGGAAAGACCCCGGCGAGTTGATGAAACCTGCTGTCAAAATCATATATCCCTTCTGTCAGATACATAAACCCGCCGCATTCTGCATAAACAGGCATCCCGCGGTCAGACAACTCTTTTATGGAATCGAGCATTGATCTGTTCCTGGACAATGCTTCTGCATGCAGCTCGGGATAGCCTCCGCCGAAGTACAGCGCATCAAGGCCGTCCGGAATTCTCGTGTCTGACAGGGGACTGAATTTCACTATTTCAGCTCCTGCTTTTCTTAACAGGTCAAAGTTGTCTTCATAATAAAAGCAGAATGCCCTGTCATAGGCGACTCCGATTCTCAGATCGGAAGTTCGTAAGCGCGAACGTCCGGAAGTTGCAGCAACACTTTTTTCCCCGGGGTTCTCTGTATTCTTCTTCGCTTCTCCGCTTCCACACTTTCCCACTAAGAATTCAACGTCAATGTGTTCCAGTACGGAGTCTGCGAGTTTATCAATCTCTTCTCTGCCAAAAGGGTCTTCCTCGGCAACGACAAGTCCCAGATGTCTGTGGGGTATCGTAAAATCCAGATCCCTCGGAAGATATCCCAATACCGGTATATCCTGGATACTGTTTTTGATCCTTTGATAATGGCGCTCCGATCCAACGCGGTTAAAAATAACGCCGGCAAATGAGAGTTTAGAGTCAGGAGTTAAGAGTTTCGAATCTTGAATTTTGAATCTTGAACTCATTTCACTTAGAACTTGACTCTTAACTCTAAACTCCTTAAATCCCTTAACTATTGCTGCCGCACTTTCAGCCATACCATAAGCGTCCACAACAAGAATGACCGGCAGCCCGAGCTTTGCAGCCAGGTCAGCGGTGCTCGCTGCGCCGTCGTACAGCCCCATAACCCCTTCGACAACCGCTGTATCCGCATCTGCGGAATGCCGGTGAAACAGCTCTTCAACATATTCCCTGCCGCACATCCAGAGGTCCAGGTTTATCGATGCCCTCCCTGTTATGGTCCTGTGCAGCCCGGTATCGATAAAATCAGGGCCTGCCTTGAAAGGCTGAACAGTATGGTTCTTCTTTCTCAGGGCAGCAAGAATTCCGAGCGTAACGGTTGTCTTCCCGCATCCGCTGTGTGTTCCGGCAATAACGAAACCTCTCATCATTCTGCAAGCTCCTTCAACAACAGTTCATTGTGCTCGTGAGACCTGACAGCAACTCTTATATATGAATCATCAAGTCCCCTGAAATTAGAGCAGCTCCTGACGAGAATACCTTTCCCCCTCAGTTTTGAAACGATGTCGCGGGCACGGTCAATTTTCAATAAATAAAAATTGGCTGCAGACGGGAAAAAGGTGACACCGCGGTTCAGAAACGCGCGTTCAAGATAGTGCTTTTCTTTTGCTATCACTTCTCGTGTCTCCTCAATATATTCATTATCATCAAGTGCCGCAAGTGCTGCTGCCTGTGCAAGATTATTCACAGTCCACGGCTCCCTGCCTTCCTTTAACTGTTCAATCAATTCTTTTGACGAGACACCATATCCTATTCTGAGCCCGGTTAGGGCATAAAATTTTGTCAATGACCGGAGCACGATTACATTTGAATAATCATTAACATGGTCTGTCACAGAGTTTTCAGGAATGAAGTCAATAAACGCCTCATCTACAACCAGCACACACTTCAGTTCCCTTGCAGCATCAGCAATTTTCAATACGTCTTTTTTCCTCAGTGAATGCCCCGTCGGGTTATTCGGATTACACAGAAAGGCCATATCGCATTTGAGTTTGGAGTCCGGAGTCTGGAGTTCAGAGACGCTGTCTCCTTTCATCGCTGATATAAATGCATCAGCTTCAATCGCAAAGTTATTTTCTTTTCTTAACTCATAATTCCTAACTCTTGCCTCACTACCCACCCTGCACGCCCGTTCATATTCTGAAAAGGTAGGGGATGTTACAAGAACCGATTGCGGCTTCAAGACCCTTGGCAAAAGATAAATAAGTTCCGTGCTTCCATTGCCGGGAAGAATCATGCCGGAATTCAATCGGTGGAGGCATGATACCGCTCTTCTGAAATCATCTGCGTCCGGGTCAGGATAGTGAACAAGACCATCAAGATTTTCTGTAATGGATGCCCTGACTCTTGCTGAAATACCGAGCGGATTGATGGATGCACTGAAATCAAGTATCCTGCTTTCAGGAATGCCGAGGGCACGTGCGGCCTTATGTACATTGCCCCCATGGTCACACCCAGAGTCCTGACCCCTAAGCCCAGAGCCCTTACGGACATTGTCAGTATTCTGTTTCTTCATCAGCTCCATAGGTATGTCCTTACATATAAAATGATCAGTGCTGCAAACAGGCCGAGGACTGACGTGAGCTTCGTTATCGTCAGGGCCATTTTCGATGCATCTACATAAAAGGGCTCTGCATGTGACCGTTCGGCCCCGATAAACGGCTTTTCACTAACAACACCACCGTAGGTTGAAGGCCCGCCCAGCTTTACCCCAAGCGCCCCAGCCATAGCAGCTTCCGGAATCCCGCTGTTGGGACTCGCATGCCTGCCGCCGTCCCGCAGCATAATTCGTAATGCATCCATTCCGCTGATCCGATGAATATCTGATGAATACTTCCCAGCATGCTGTAACGGTTGAGCAGTGCGAAGCATTTCGAACCACCTTGAACTATTTTGAACACCGCATTGAAATGCGCCTACCATAAATGAAGCAATAACAACGATGCTCCCGGTAATACGTGCCGGCACAAAGTTGGCAATATCATCAAGCCGTGCAGAGGCCCATCCGAAATTCAGATACCGTTCATTTTTGTAACCAACCATGGAGTCGAGTGTATTTATTGCTTTATACGTCATGGCAAGAGGCAGACCGCCGATGGCGAAATAAAACATCGGAGCGATTATCCCGTCCGATGAATTCTCGGAGAGTGTCTCGATGGTTGCCCTTATAATACCTTTACGATCTAATGATTCAGTATCCCGCCCAACAATCATACCAAGTTTTTCTCTGGCCTTTGAAACATGTCCCGTGTTTATTTCATGTATTACCTGCTGCCCTGCAGAGACAAGCTCACGAGTCGCAACCGTGGTAGCAAGGAGATAAATATAAATAAGAATCGATGCGTATGAGAACAAACCCGCAAACGGTGAGTGCATAAGAGTCATACTCACAACAGAAAAAAACACAAATGTCGATCCGGCTATGAATGATACTAAAACAATTCCTGCCAGACGCTCTCTTGATTCTTTCGCCCTGTGTTCAGTGCTCAGCTCCCTGTAATCTGAATACACCATTTTCTTCCTTAACATATGTTCCGCCTTTTCAATGCACCATCCAATGCCCCGCACAGGATGAGGCAACTTCCCCGGATCACCGATTATCAAATCTACGATATAGGCTGACACCAGCAGGCCGAGATCACTCATTTTCTGATAACCTTGCAGTACTGTGGCTGATACGACTCCATATCGAGCTGCCGGAGAATGAAGCAGATATCCACCCTGTTCCGAACAACATCTGCCCAGCTGTCAATCGCCTCCTGTTTCGTTTCATGGAAATGAAATGTTTTTTCCTGCAGCGGAAGTCCCTTCATCTCCCTTATACCATTCAGGAATGCCCTCCTGAATCCATCGTTGTCAAATATTCCGTGAATATAGGTGCCCCACACATTCCCTGCTGCTGCACCGTCTGTAAGGGCACGTTGCGATGTGCCCCTAAAAATTTTAAAAAGCCCCACATCCCCGGTCGTCACACCCATATGAATTTCATATCCCCTTAAATTCTTCAATTCAGAACTTGAACTATTTTGAGCCATGTTGGGCAATTTTGAACTGTCTCTCAGCTCCGCCGACACCTGACAGGTTGTTTTTGTCCTGTTCAGGGTTGTTTCAATATCAAGCAGCCCCATCCCTGCTGTTGCCTTTGTGCTGCTTTCTACATGATCGGGATCGAGGATCTTCTTCCCGAGCATCTGGTACCCCCCGCACACCCCCACCAGGGGGGTCCCTTTGGCAACTGCATCTTTCACGCGGGCTTCTATCCCGCTTTCCCTCAGGTATTGCAGGTCACTGACCGTGTTCTTGGACCCGGGGATGATAAGCAGGTCAGCGCTGCTGATATCCTGCCCTGAGAGCGAGTATTTGAATTCCACATCAGGCTCATGCATCAGAGGCGCAAAGTCTGTAAAGTTCGCCATGTACTTCAGTCTGAGAGTGACAATCTTCAGGGATTTTGATGAGTTGACCGGGCCGTATGACCTCACGGTCTCGACCGAAAGGCCATCTTCTTCATCGAGAGCAAGATTGCCGGTATAGGGAATAACACCGATGAAAAGCCTGCCGGTCTTACGTTCCAGCATCCGCAATCCGGGCCGCAGGATATCAACATTCCCGCGAAACTTGTTCACCACAAACGCCTTTATATAATCAGCGTCGCATTTCCCGTTTCCGTGAACGATTTCCTTCAGCAGTTCGATTGTCCCGTATAAAGAAGCGAAGAGACCGCCTTTGTCAATATCACCGACAAGTATCACCGCGGCATCCGTGTAGCGTGCTACCCTCATATTGACGATCTCTTCTTCCTGCAGGTTAATCTCTGCGGGACTGCCGGCCCCTTCAATAATGATGAGATCATACTTTTTTGAAAGGCGGTCATAGGCGGCAGTGACAACATCCCACGCCGTATCCTTGATCGCGTAGTACTCTTCGGCTTTCATGGTCGCATGTACCTTGCCGTTAAAAATGACCTGACTGCCGGCCTCACCCGTTGCCTTGAGCAGGACGGGATTCATGTCATTGCATGGCTCAACCCCTGCTGCTTCTGCCTGCAGTGCCTGCGCACGCCCTATCTCTCCCCCTTCTTTTGTAATAAAGGAATTCAGCGCCATATTCTGTGCCTTGAATGGTGCGACCTTCATCCCCATATCTCTGAATATCCTGCAGAGGCCGGCAACTATAACGCTCTTGCCTGCACCGGACCCTGTTCCCTGTATCATGATTGCTTTAGCTTTTGACATTATCTACACCACGAAGTTGATTTGTTTGACAATCGGATAATCCCAGAATTCGACTATATTCAGTGCTGCAAAATCCTGTTCAATTCTGAAAATATTTTCGAGCGGCATCTCAAGCATGCTGCAGAGAATGACCCTTGTGACTCCTCCATGCGTAACGATCGCTATATTCTTCCCTTTATTTTCTTCTTCTATTCGAATGAACACAGGCATGACCCTGTCATGGACCTCAAGCGTGCTTTCTCCGTTCAGGGGACTGAACCGTAAGGGGTTCTTTGCCCAGGATGTGAAGGCATCGGGATATATCTTCTGTATTTCATCAAATGACATACCCTCCCAGTCCCCAAAGTTCCGCTCTTTCAGTTCTCTTATAACAATGGGGGTTATATTAAATGGTGCAGCAATAATCTCAGCACTCCTGGAGGCCCTGCTCAGGTCGGATGTGTACACAGCACTCAATTCCGCGTTCCTGGACAGGTGCTCAGACAGCCTCTGTACCTGGCTGATCCCGTTTTCAGAAAGAGGAACATCAATATGCCCCTTGTATCGCCGGGTATCTGCACCCTCTGTTTCCCCATGCCGGATTAAGTAAATTTTTGTACCCACAGGATCCTCGATAAAAGAAATAACAGAACTGCAATCTCATACACCGCGCCGAATGAGTCTCCTGTCATCCCGCCGAAGTGTTTATGAAAAAACCATACCGCCGATACACTGAAGAAGTAGAGCACCGGCAGCACAAACATCAGATGGAAGGCAAGGAGCTCATACTCAGCAATAACCCCAAGGGTCACGAAACAGGCGACGACGGTCAGGGCCGTTGCCGTTATCAGTTCTCTCAGGCCCGTATGTTCTATGAACATCCTTCCGAGTCCGTCCTGTCTGGCCGACCTGCAGTGGAAAATCGCCCACACCATTGTGCATCTGGAGATTACCGGCATTAACAACAGCCCCGAATAGTAGACTGCCAGTGACGAATAAAAAAAGAGCGCGTTCAATAAAAGATATTGCAGCAGCAGGACAAGCACGATAGCTGTCACTCCGGCAGGACCAATGGTGCTGTCTTTCATGATCGAGAGCTTTCTCTCCGTATCTTCTCTTGATGCAATCGCATCAAATGTGTCCGAAAGGCCATCAAGGTGCAGAACACCATTAACAAGAACCATGGCAAACAGCACGAGACCGCTCGTTATCTCGCCCGGAAAGACCTTTAAAAGCAGCCATGCCAGCACAGAAAGCAGACTCCCCTCAATAATGCCGACGACGGGGAAATAAACGGTTGCACTGCCGACATCCTTCGCGGGTGATTCCCCGGTATCTTTGAGCGGAATAATCGTTAAAAACTGAAACGCGAGTAAGATTTTTTTCATTGCTTAAAATTGCTCAAATATGCATACAGCATTGTGTAAATAATCTGTCATTCCCCGACCTGATCGGGGAATCCGGTGCTTTTAAATGTCCGGTCCCCGGAATTATCGGGACAGGCAAGCCGGACAATGAAAAAAGCTGACCTCTTTATACAGAGACTCATTAACTATGCCGAACTGCGTTCCGCGACCGCAGCTTCTTCAAATGTTGCCATTTCCTTATAAATCTTGAGCCCCGCCTCGATCACGAGCATTGCGAGCGCTGCACCGGTCCCTTCACCCAGCCGCAGGTCAAGATCAAGAATAGGGTCCAGCCCGATCCTGTCCAGCAATGCCCTGTGCCCTACTTCCTGCGACATATGCGCGGCAAACATGTAATCTCTTGTCTTTGGCTCTATCAAATACGCGATCAGCGCACCTGCAGTCGATATGAAGCCATCAATCACAACGGGTATTTTATTCGCGGCAGCTCCAAGAATGAGTCCTGCGATGCCGCCGATTTCCGCACCGCCAATCTTTGCAAGGACATCAATGGGGTCTGCGGGATCGGGTGCATTCATGCGAATGGCGTCCTTGATGACATTAACCTTGTTCTTCCATGTATCATCGTCAATTCCGGTGCCCCTTCCGGTGATGTCCTCAACCGTCTTTTCAGTCAGCAATGCGGTAATTGCGCTTGACGGAGATGTATTTGCTATGCCCATCTCTCCGGTGCCAAAGATGGCATACCCCTTTTGTGCATACTCATCTGCCAGCTCAATCCCGACCTGTAGGCATTGTTCGGCTTCCTGTCTGGTCATGGCAGGGCCCTTCCGCATGTTCTTCGTTCCGTGAACAACCTTTTTTATCTGCAGAGGGATGCTGTTTCCCGTCCCGATCTCCGAAAAATCATGGTCAACGCCGATATCCACAACAACGACCTCTGCTCCTGCATGCCGTGCAAGAACATTGATGCCGGCGCCTCCATTTACAAAGTTCATGACCATCTGCTGTGTCACCGCCTTTGGAAATGCCGATACACCTTCATCGGCGACGCCGTGGTCACCGGCAAACGTAAAAATTACTTTTTTGTCCAGCTTCGGTCCCGGGTTCTCAGTGATCGCAACCAGCTGTTTCGCAAATTCCTCCAGTCTTCCAAGGCTGCCCTGCGGTTTCGTGAGATTATCGAGACGCTTCTGCGCCTGATCAGCGAATTTGCCGTTGGTATTTGTAATGCTTTCAACTATACTTTTTAAGTCCATCGTCTCCTCCCTTAACTACTGATTTCAAAATAGTTTAACCATGTTCAACGATGTTCGATATTGTTTTGAAAGAACGTTGAACCATTTTGAACTATTTTATTCGTACCGGTATGCCGGCTATTACCAGATTGACCTCATCTGCAAGCCCGGCAACTCTCTGATTCAGTGTTCCAGCCAGATCCCTGAACTGCCTGGACAATGCATTGTCCGGCACAATGCCCATCCCTACTTCGTTTGCAACAATATAAAGATGCAGTCCGTCCGCGCTGTTCAGGCTGCTTAGACGGTCAATAAAAATATCAATGCTCTCTTCAGGCTGCTGTGACGCGAGTAGTGTGTTCGAAAGCCAGAGTGTCAGACAGTCAATCAGGATTCCCTTGTATTTGCCTTGTATGTCTTGAAGTGTATCCGCGATATTGAGCGGTTCTTCATAGGTGTCCCAGTCTTTCCCTCGTTCAGCTTTATGTTTACGAATGCGTTCTTTCATTTCGTCATCCAGTGCCTCAGCAGTAGCAACATACGCTTTCTTCCCTTTTAGCCCTGAAGCCTCCCGCAAGGCAAATGCGCTCTTACCGCTTCGTGCTCCGCCTGTAATAAATGCAAGCTTCATTCTTTGTGCCTTTGCTGCTTTGTCCCTTTCACAAAATAAAAACCCCAGCCCTCGTCACGAAAGCTGGGGATAAAAGCCATATTAACCTTTCCCATCACAACCTCTACCCTCGAAGGCTTTCATGTGTGGTTTCTTCAGGCAGGTCTTCTGGCTCTCCCGATCTCTACTGGCCTTCCCTGTCTGTTAACAAGTGGCATCCATTGAGTAGAGACGATGAATTCCGATAGAGTGGAAATCGGGATTACAGCGGCGGGTCCGCTCCAGCATTTCACTGGATTCCCCTTTAAGCCCAAACAGGCACCT
>Ga0209536_100013500_pt1 | contig 11778 bp, 9 predicted proteins | sample DeeMarSeWOR28_12_FD_187461 | JGI IMG/M metagenome (GOLD analysis project Ga0209536, IMG submission 187461) | Marine sediment microbial communities from White Oak River estuary, North Carolina - WOR-2-8_12 (SPAdes) (version 2) | ecosystem: Environmental > Aquatic > Marine > Intertidal zone >...
AATCTTAGATGTCTATTTAGGAGCCATGCAAACTCAGATGACTCAAGCCAGGAAAACTTATCCTCTTTTAATGGCCCCTAGAGAAGCTGCAGAAGTGATAGTTAAAAATTGCAAGAGTTATCAAAGCCTAGGTCTCAGAGAAATTCATATTCGCAGGATAAAACATGAATGATAAATATATAAGAAAAGTAAGCAACATTTAAGAATAGTTAATTTTTACTTTTATTAAAAATGAGAAGATTATCTGAAGCTTCAGAAAGATTGGAAGGTCAGCCAATGTTTTCTATTTTAGCAAAAGCTAATGAGCTTGAAAAAAAAGGCAGAAATATAATCCATTTAGAACTTGGAGACCCTGATTTTGATTCTCCTAGAAATGCTATAGAAGCAGCCTACGATTCTCTCAACAGAGGGGAAACCCATTATACCGGCTCTTATGGATTATCAGATTTAAGAGAAGAAGTTGTAAACTTTATAGAAAAAAATAAAAAATTTAAGCCAGATTTAAGCCAGACACTGATAACCCCTGGAGCAAACATACAGATTTACTATGCTGTTGCGTGCACTACTAATCCAGGAGAAGAAGTAATTGTTCCTGATCCAGGGTTTGTGTCTTATTTTTCCATAATTGATTTTTTAGGAGTTAAGCCAGTCAGAATCCCCCTTTATGAAGAGAACAATTTTAGGCTTAATCCTCAAGACCTTGAAAAAGCAATAACTGATAAAACAAGAATGATAATAGTGAATTCTCCAAGCAACCCAACTGGGGCTGTGATAAATTCAAAAGAAATGGAAGAAATTTATGGTCTTGCTAAAAGACATGACTTATTTCTTTTAACAGACGAAGTTTATGGAAATATGATATACGGAAATCAGGATTTTAAGTCTCCAAGTACATTTGATGAGTGCAAGGAAAGAACTATCTTAATGGATAGCTTAAGTAAAAGATATTCTATGACTGGATGGAGACTTGGCTTTATGGTAGCTCCTGAAAAGCTTAATGACAAAATGCGTCTTTTGCTTGAAACAACCAGCTCCTGTGTATCCCCATTCATACAAAGGGCAGCAATAGAAGTAATAAAAAACAGTGAAAAAAGAGCAGAGGAGATTACAAGAGAGTTTGAAAAAAGAAAAAATTTTTTGGTTAGGGGGTTAAATACTATCGAGGGGGTGTCTTGTTTGGAGCCCGGAGGAGCTTTTTACGCTTTCCCAAATATAAAAAGAACAGGAATGAGCAGCAGGGAATTTGCTGATTTCATGCTAGAGAAAGCAGGTATTGCATTAGCTCCAGGAGATATTTTCGGAAAGTATGGAGAAGGATATGTAAGAATTAGCTACACAGTTTCTCCAGAAAAAATAGAAGAAGCAGTAAGCAGGATGAAATCTGCGCTAGCTGAAAAATTACTTGTATAAATTATCCCAACCCTTTACTGGTTCAACAATCATGTTTCCTTTGAATTCTTCTCTAGGTAGGTAAGGAAACATGTCTTCAAGAGGGGCGTCCCCTTGGATACGGGGAGCATAATCATCAAAATCCCCCTGATCAACATCGCAAACAACAGGTTCTTCTGCACTAAGGACCTCTCTTATCTGTTTTCTTATAGTTTCAGTATCATTTTTATCAATTTTTACAGCTTTAATTCCATAAGCTTGAACTATTTTCATAAAATCAGGACATTTATATCCTTCAGGCCCACAAGCTTCTGTTCTTCCGTGCCTTCTTTTCTGGAACTGTCTTGTGAATCCCAAACAATGATTATTCACTATAAATGTCTTTGTTTTGACATTATAAGTTTTAATAGTTTGAAGCTCCTGGATATTTAGGTTAAATGCTCCGTCTCCAATAATACTTACAACGTTTTGAGTTTTATCTGAAGCAAACCATGCACCAATAGCTGCTGGAAAAGAAAATCCCATTGGAGAGTTAGAATAATTTGAAAATGCTCTCTGCCCTCTCTTTGTTTCAAAAGCTTGATTGAATGTAGTAACATTTCCTCCTGCATCTGAAATGAAAATATCATTAGGCCCTGCTTCCTGGCTTAAGATTCTCATAAAAGAATACGGATGTACTTTTCCACCATTACTATCTGATGCGTAGTGTTCTGGCAATACAGGGTCGTATTTATCTCTCCATTCAAAAACTCTTTTATTCCATCCAGAAAAATCAGGGATCTTTTCTTGTCTCGCTCTTTTTATTAATCTTTGCAAAAATATTTTTGAGTCACATAGAACTTTCTCATCAATTGGAACTATTTGTGTTGCAAGTGAAGCTCGGTCTATATCTACCATGTATTTTTTCGCCTCTCTTGCAAAATACTCTATTCCTCCTCCAGGAATTCTTCTTGAAAGCCTGCTTCCAACCATTAATAATAAATCTGAATTTTGAATTCCGAAGTTCCTTCCTTTTCCCCCACAAACACCAATTCTTCCTCCATAGTACTTGCCGTCCGAAGTTACAGCATCAATAGCATTCCAGGTTGGAGAAAAAGGTATCTTGAGGATGTTTTCAATTTCTGCAAGCTCTTCTAATGCTCCTGCAAGTCTAACCCCCCCACCGATTAGAACATAAGGACGTTCTGAGTGGGAAATGTCTTTGAGAAATTGATCTATCTGTCCATCTATCTTCCCCCAGTCGTATTTAATCTCATGTGCTGAAGAATCAAAGCCCCTTAGTTTTTCAGGCTCTATTTTTGATTCTTGAACATCCATTGGGATATCTAATAGAACAGGTCCAGGCCTTCCACTTTTTGCTATGTAAACTGCTTTTTCAAATTCATGTCTCACTTGTTCTGGGTCTTTTATCATAACAGCATATTTTGTTATCGGCTTAGCTATTTCTGCAATAGGGGTTTCCTGAAATCCAACTTGCCTCACAGAGTCATTTGGCCTGAGAAATCTTTGGGCTGCTTGCCCAGTTATAAATATTGTGGGAATAGACTCATAAAAACAATTGGAGATAGGAGTTAACAGATTCTGGCCTCCAGGCCCGCTAGTTGCAATCATAGCTCCTAGTCCGTTGATTCTAGCATAGCCTTCTGCAGCATAACCTCCTGCCTGCTCGTGAAGAACTGTTACGTACCTTGTCTTGTCTGTTTTTGTAAATGCATCAATTAGGTCAGCGCAAGCTCCACCATAAAATTCAAAAACATCTTTTATTCCTAACTCTCCTAAGGAGTCGATTATGTAATCTACAACTCTCATTTAATTTGAAGATAGAATGGCATTAAAAATATTATGGTGGTTTTTTATATATATTCTTAGTACATAAACTTTATAATTGTTAATTTTACTTAAATTATAAAAATGGGAGACAAGTTTGACTTAAATCAGGGGATAGAAGGAGGAAAATATTCTATTCTTAAGATTTTCCATCATCCAGAAAAATTAAGGGCCTTTAAAGAAGGAAGGATAACATCTCCTTTGTATGTAAGAGTAAAGCCGACAAACAGGTGTAATCATAAATGCTTTTACTGTGTTTACGACCCAGAATTTTCTGAAATACATCCCTCTAGCAATAGAATGGATGAGATTCCTGAGAGCAAGATGGAGGAGATATTGGACAGCTTTGCAGAAATGGGTGTAAAAGTAGTGACTTTTTCAGGAGGCGGAGAACCTTTGGAATATCCAAAGATTGCTGATGTCTTCAAGGGAACGCTTGAAAGAGGAATAAATCTTTCTCTTATCACTAATGGGCAAAATCTTAATGGAGACTCTGGAGAAATTTTAGCAAGTGCTGCTGATTGGGTAAGGGTTTCTGTGGATTATCCCGACGCGAAGCTGTTTAGTAGAATTAGGAACAGACCAGAAAGCTGGTTCTATCAGTTAAAAGACAATCTTGTTGGATTTGCCAAGCAAAGAGCTGCGAAATGTGATTTTGAAGCAAATTGTGTTGTGAACCATTATAATTATGACAGGCTTGTCGAAATCGCAATGTTCTGCAGAGATATAGGACTAGATAATCTAAGATTTGCTCCAGTTTGGAAAAAGAACTTTTTAGAATATCATGCCCAATTTAAAGACCAAGCCATGGCCCAGATTGAAAGAGCTGAGGAATTAGATGGCATTTCCATAGGGAATTCTTATGAAAGGTACTTTAATAAAAATACCGGAGGCGAGATAAGGGACTATCCTAGATGTTTTTATATGGAAATTGTTCCAGTGATTGCTGCAGACCAGAATGTCTATACTTGCCACAACAATGCATATGAACCAGGAGGAAAAGTAGGTTCTATAAAGAACAAATCTTTTAAGGAGTTATGGTTCAGCCAAGAAACTGCAGAATTTTTCCGGAATTTTAACCCACAAAAAGTATGCACTCACGAATGCTCCAACGACGAGAAGAACAGACTGCTTAATGAATGGCTTGCCTGTAAAGATGAAGATGTTGTTAATTACATATAACATGAATTCCTAATATCTGAATGATTTATTAAAGCTAAGGAAAATTTATAAACCTATTCTTTTAAATAACTTAATTATGAAACTTGGACATAAAAGAAGAAGGATGTATAATAAATTTAGGAAATTATTAAGACAAATATTCTATTTTTATTTGTATGCAGAATGGTTTGTTTTTGATTTAAACAAATTTAAAAGAATAAGAAATATAAACAACCTCCTAGTCGTTTGGGAAGGAAAAACAATAGGTGACTTATATAACACCATCGGGATGCTTAATAGATTTAATACATTATATCCAAACATTAACTTATATTTTTTATGCAAAGAAGAAATAAAGAACTTTGTAAAGAATCCTAACATAAGAATAATAAAAAGAAATGAAATTAAAGATAAACAAATAGATGCCATAGTTCTTTTTTCATATCTTGAAAGGAAATTTTACAAACATATTAAATATAAGATAGGTCTGGGGCATATTAGTATGAAGGATTTTTTTAAAAAAAGAATGGAATTAACAAGAATGGTTTATCCTTATAAGGATAATGAACCAGGGGTTTCAAGAATGTTTAAATGTTTTAAAGCAGCAGGATTTGATTTAGACTATAAACTTGAATTTTATTATACAAAAGAAGGTGAAGAATATGCGGAAAAGTTTTACAAAAAAATAAAAAGGCCAGTTATTTTTATTCACATGGGTAACAGACTGTTTACTTCTGGGATTTCAGCTAAATCCTGGAGATTAAATAACTGGTTTGAATTAGTGAACAAGTTAATAGAAATATACGACCCTACCATAGTATTTACAGGAGTAAAAGAAGAGGAAGAGTCAATTAACAAAACCATTTCTTTAGTTAACAATAAGAATTTGAGAAATGTTATCTCTTTTCCGATTGAGACTCTCGCTTCTCTCCTAAAGAGAGGAGATCTGTTGATTAGTATAGATACTGGAATAGTCCATGTAGGAGCACAAGCTGGAATTCCAATCGTTGATATATACCGCTCGGATTGTAAAAGAGGATGGCCTTGGACAGAAAAGAAAAGCATGGTATTCCATCCAGAAGTATGCAACGATTGCGAAAGATATAATTGTCCAGAAGGAGAGCCAGTATGTGTTAATTCAATCACTCCAGAAGAAATTTTAAGTGAGGTAAGGAAATGGATAAATGCATCGGAAAAAATCCTGGAATAATCTTAAAACATATATCTCACTTTCATAATGTTTTTAAATATCTTCAATTTCCATTAGAGGATGGAAAAAAGAACTGGATGGAAAACGTGGGAAAAACCAGGAGATCCTCATTTAATGAACCGAATTCGATGGGACAAAAAAGAATTAGATTCAATTGAAAGGGTTTTCAATGAAGATTGGTTTGGATATGGGAAATATAATCAAGAGTTAGAAAAAAGACTTGGCGAATATACAGGCATTCCTTATTTTAATTTGACAAACAGCGGTTCAACTGCTATTATGACTGCTTTGAAGGTGTTGATGCACGAAGGAAAGCTTAAAAGAGGGGACTTAATACTCCATCCAATTACAACCTTCCCAACAAGCATTTCTTCTGCTATTGATTTAGGAATGATCCCAGTATTTATTGACACTAAACAACATACTTATGTTGTAGATGAAGAACAAGTGGAAAAAGCTGTTAAAAAGTATCCTGAGATTAAAGGAATGATTCTCCCGCATTTATTAGGGAATATCCCTAATATGGAAAGAATAGTCTCCACCTTAGATGGCAGATATTTAATTGAAGATTGTTGTGATACTCTCGGAGGAAGATTTAAAGAAAAACAAGCAGGTTCTTTTGGAATTTTTATGGCTCTGAGTTTTTACGGTTCTCACCATATTACTTCTGGGGGAGTAGGCGGAGCTATTGGAACAAAAGACCATGAATTAAGTAAAATCGCCAAAAGTGTGATATCTTGGGGACATGACTGGAGGGTTAGGCAAGTTTTCACAGCTAGATATGACTGCCAGACTATTGGAAGCGATTTTCAAATGACTGAAATTCAAGCAGCATTTGCATTGTCGCAGATGGGAAGACTAGAGACTTTTGTTGAAGAGAGAAAAAGACAATTTGAAGAAATGGATTCTTTCTTTAAAGAATATGATTTTTTTTATACTCCTGTATCAGACCCAGACTCTAAACCTAGCTGGTTTTCTTACCCGTTACTTTTAAAAGATTCTGCTCCGTTCACAAGAGATGATTTTGTAGAATACCTAATAGAAAATAATGTCGAAATCCGCCCGATTATGTGTGGCAATTTACTTAGGCAAGAACCCTATAAAAGAATTGAAAGAGTTAGCTTAAATAACGATAATTTTCCAATCGGAGATAAAATACAGAAAGATGGATTATTTATTCCTTGCTGGGGCATGCCTGATAATCAAAAAGAGGATTATTACAAGATTCTTAGTAAGTATATGAGTTCTCATAGTTCTACAACTCAGTGACATATGTCTCTATTTATTTTATAGAATATACAACTAATTTTGGATACGGTGCTGCAATAAGACTACTAAATTACTCACGAATTAGAAATAAGTTCAACATCTTTTTTTGATGCTCTTCTAGGAAATTTTTAATTGTTTCTTGTTCTATTCTTACTGGAGTAGCGCTCATGAAACCTTCTGCTTTATAAATTTTAAATCCGAGCTTAATAAAATTCTTCAAAAAATCTTCTACAGTCATTCCAAAATTGCCAGCAGTTGCAGGAGAAAATTCAAGCAGGATTTTTAAGTTTTTATTTTTCTTTAAAACTTTCTGAGCTCCCTGAAAAACTAAAGGCTCTGCTCCTTCAGTATCTACTTTAATAAAATCAACCCTGCCTTTTATAAAGTCATCTAATCTTACACATTCTATTTCCTCTACTTTCCAGTCAATAGGGTTATTCAGACTATCACGTTCATGTATTTTATCTCCAGAGGACCTAAACGGATGAATATAATGGGAGGTTTTCCCTGTTTTATTTGAGACAGCTTTGTATAATGGAATAATATTTTTATAGTTATTAGCCTCAATATTCTTTTTCAGCAATTCATAGCTTTTCTTGTTGATTTCAAACGCATAAACTTTCCCTTTATTGCCTACAAGCTTTGCAAAATCTAAAGAGTTATCTCCTATAAAAGCGCCAATATCTAAAACAACATCCCCTTCTTTTATGTAGGTATCATAAATCTTATTTTCATCTGTCTCATGATATTCTGTTCCAAACGAGGATAGCCTCAAAGCATCTGCCTCGTCCAAATAGATTTTATGTCCTTTAAACATCACAAATTCTGGCCTCATGTATTTTGAGATTTTTGTTTCAATTTTCTTAACTATTCTAATCCGTCCAACATAACCACCAATTCCCAACCCTTCTCTTCCAATTATTAAAACCACTCTCCTAAATCCTCTTCTTAAAAACCTCTTGAAAATATTTCTATCTCCCATTTTAACTATTTACAATTCATTTTTGATTCCCTTGTAATATTCTGTAACTAACGACATTTAAACCTTTCGTTTAAAAAAAAAGTTCAACATTTTCCTCTATGCTTATCACTATCTCATCCAAATCAGAAATTACCCACTAGTGACCTTGCTTTTAAATTTTATGTATCTCAAATCAATACCACAACATAGAAATCTTTTTAAACAAATTTTTGTCTTTATAACTGAAATGATAAATAAAATAAAAGAAAGTGTAGAAAATCATACAACCTTTGGCAATTTTGCAGGAAGAATCCATGAATACGCTCTCTTATCCAAATTTTTCCTTAATCCATTATTAATAAAATCTATTCACTTGCAATTTGTAAACTACTGTAACTTAAATTGTGAGTATTGTTCATTTGCTAATAACCCAAATAAGCAGAAAATGAAAAAGGAACTTTTAACAAAGCTATTAGAAGAAATACTATTTGACAGGAAGAAATTCAATGTAAAAGAATTAAACCTTTGGGTGGCAGGAGAGACATTACTTCATCCCGACTTTTTCGGGATGCTTGAATTAATGAAGTCCTATAAACAGAAATCCAGCAGATTTCCTAAAGTAAAACTTTTTACAAACGTAATGCTTTTAACAGAGAAGGTTTCAAAAAAGATGATCGACTCTGGAGTCATTGATTGGATAGGTTTTAGTGTCGATGGAGGCTCAAAAGAAAATTGTGATAAAATAAGGAGAGGCAGCAAATTTGATATAATTAAAAAAAATATAGCAAACTTCCAGAAATACAATAAAGGCAAAATAATCACATCAGTAAACTGCTTAGTTCCTTTAAACCAAAAATTAAATTCTCAATGGATGTCTGAAGAGTTTCAAGAGCTTCTAAATATGGTTGATAATTACAAACTTAACTATCCAATGGACGTCGGGATTGATATAAGTTATCCTAAGGACTTTAAATTTTACAAGTGGAATAAAAGAGTGTGCAAGGCACTTATTCAGGGAGTTGCTATTGTTCAGAATGGAGATGTTTTGCCTTGTTGCAGTGATTTTAATAACACCTGTGTTATCGGGAATCTATATAAAGAATCTCTTTCTGAGATATGCAAAGGAGAGAAAAGGAGAAAAATGGTGTTTGATTTTCTAAAAGGCAAAAAAAGCGAAATACCTTTATGCAGAAACTGCAATCGATTTTCAATTCCATATAAAATTTTTAAGAAAGAAAATGAAGGTTAGTCTTGTTTTGCCTTTATACAACAGTGAGAATTATGCAGAAGAGTGCCTAAATTCAGTATTTGCTCAGAGCCTTAAAGATTACGAGTTAATTGTGATAGATGACTGCTCTAAAGACCGTACAAGAGAGCTTCTTAAAAAAATGAGTGTAAAGTTTTATTGTAACAGTGTTAATCTGGGCTTTTGTAAAACAGTAAACAAAGGGATTAGACTAGCAAAAGGAGAGTACGTAGCTATCTTAGACCACGACATGGTTTATGAAAAAGATTATCTGAAAAAAATGTTAATGGAATCAGGAGATATAGTAGGTGCAAGGGTTTATTACTATAAAAATAAAAATAAAATACGTGCGTTGGATATTAAAATTAGTCCTCTTACTGGAAAAACAAATATCCTAGGGAGAGATGAGATTGATAAAGGGCAGTATGATTCTTTGAGGGAAATCGAAGCAATAGGTGCAGGCTCTTTAGTGATAAGAAAGGAAGTTTTTAAGAAAGCAGGATTTTTTAATGAGAACCTTATAATGTATTTTATTGATGTTGATTTTTGCATAAGGGCAAGAGAAAAAGGATACAAAATTATCCTTTCAAAAGCAAAATGCTTTCATAAAAAGCAAGAAAAAGAAATAATGACAAGAGAACAGAAAAAAAGATATTTTCATGATAAAGCTATAATCATGAAGAGATATCCTTTTGCTTTTTTAATAAATTATATTCAAATTTTTTTAAATAAAATAAAGAGAAAATGACTTATATACTAGGAGTATCAGGAATTAATTCAGAAAATCCAGCTGCAGCCTTACTAAAAGACGGAAAGCTGTTAGCTGCAGTTGAAGAAGAAAGATTTAACAGAGTAAAGCACAGCAAAGGTTTTCCTTTTCCAGAAAAGAGCATAAACTACTGTCTGGAGTGTGCTGATATAACTCTTAAGGACATAACAAGTATTGGTGTTGGATGGGGCTCTCCTTTACAACATTTTAAAAAAGAATTTTTTCTTGCATTAAAAAGACCTGTTTTACTACCAAACTACAAGAACTGGACAAGTGTGTATAAAAAAGAAAAAAAATATGACTTTTTTAAAGACAGCAGGATCTCTTATCATCTTCACCATATTTCTCATGCTTCCTCTGCATTTCATGTTTCAGGATTTAAAGATGCGAACATTATTACTATGGATGGAAGAGGGGAAGCCAGCTCTACACTGTTAGGAAAAGGTGTAAATTCTAAAGATATACAAGCGATTAAAGAATTTAATCTTTTAAATAGCATAGGAGCATTATATGAAAGCTTTACTGATTATCTTGGGTTCACAAGACACTCTCACGAAGGAAAAGTAATGGGCCTTGCTTCTTATGGAACCCCATTAGATACACGTAACCTAATAAAAATAAGGGAAAATGGATATTCTTTAGAAACCTTTCAAAGGTATCTATTTATGATTAAAGGATTAAAAAGAAAACTAATTGGAAAAAAAGCAGATTCATTTAAGGAACTTCTAAAATCAAACTACGGAGAGCCAAGGAAAAAAGATGAGCCTATTTTAAAAACTCATCAAAATATTGCTGCGACAGTCCAGTTTATCCAGGAGAATGTTGTGAGGAATCTTGCGGGAATATTATATAATAAAACAGGCATTAAGAACTTTTGCCTTGCAGGCGGCTCTTCCCTAAACTGCGTAAGTAATGGAAAGTTATTGGAGAGTGATTTTGTTGAAGATATTTTTGTCCAGCCAGCCTCTTCAGATTCTGGCACTGCAATTGGAGCAGCTTATTTAGAATGGATAAAGCTTTCAGGCAAGCCAAGCAGTTTTAAGATGGAACATGCGTATTATGGCCCAGAGTTTTCAAATCAACAGATATTGAATGAATTAAAAAAAACAAAATTAAAATATAAGTTTTATAAGGATATTTCTGGAGAAGTTGCAGAATTGCTCAATAAGGGAAAGATAGTTGGGTGGTTTCAGGGAAGAATGGAAATAGGGCCAAGAGCACTAGGAAACAGAAGTATTTTAGCTAATCCAACAATAAAAGATATGAAAGATAAAGTAAATAGGCAGGTCAAACATAGGGAGAATTGGCGTCCGTTTTGTCCCTCTCTCTTAGATGAAGTAAGAAAAAAATATTTTGAGATGGACTATCCAAGTCCTTTCATGATTTTAAGTTTTAGAGTTAAAGAAGGATTATGGAACGAAATTCCTTCAGTTGTTCATATAGACGGAACTGCCAGACCTCAAACAGTAGAAAGAAAATATAATAAAAAATATTACGACCTAATTAAGTCCTTTGGGAAATTAACTGGACATCCTATAATTTTAAACACCTCTTTTAATGATAAAGAAGAACCCCTTGTCTGCTCGCCTAAAGATGCTATTAATTGCTTTAAAAGAACAAACTTAGACTACTTAGCTATGGGAAATTATTTAGTTAAAAGCTAAAAAATCCCGATTCTAACTTTTTTCTCTTTTCTGGTAGTCTTTTGTTAATCTGTTATTGCAGGCGTGACATATCTTTTTCTTGAATTTTTTAGGTATTGGGCTACCTGGATAAGCGTAAGTTGGAGGATACACATGAAAAAGAGATTTATTATTTATGAAGTATTTGTTTAAATAAGATTCATCAAATATTTTTGGGAGTTTGTCACCATGAATTCCTATGCCATAATCTTGAATAGAAATAACCGGACCAACCATTTTATAAGATGATTTACATTGAATGTA
>Ga0209536_100013501_pt1 | contig 11778 bp, 10 predicted proteins | sample DeeMarSeWOR28_12_FD_187461 | JGI IMG/M metagenome (GOLD analysis project Ga0209536, IMG submission 187461) | Marine sediment microbial communities from White Oak River estuary, North Carolina - WOR-2-8_12 (SPAdes) (version 2) | ecosystem: Environmental > Aquatic > Marine > Intertidal zone >...
CCGGCGATATCTGCTGCGGATAATTTCGGCAGAGCAATCGGACGGCCAGCGTGCGGGCATCCGGGCTTTTGAGGCGTTTGGCGATGGCTTCTTTTTCGTCGAGCGCTGCGGTTTGAAATTCCTTGAATAATTTTTCATCGGAACGGGTGAAAAAGCCGATCTGATACAGGGCGGCGTCAGGATCCAGATTCGGAATAAATGGATACGTGTATTCCCGGTGGTAATTTGTAATTTGCTGAAATATTGAGGGGTTGGACTGTAACCAGTTTAGATTTTCAGCGACAACGGACTTGCGGTCATCGCCTAAAAACTTCATATATCGTTGATTGGGCGGTAGTAAAATTCCGGGTTCGCCATATCGTTTGCGCACAATCCATGTGGTTTCAGCCATGGAGTCAGCCTTTGTTTCTCTGAGTTCCGGCAGATCAAGTCGCAGCCACAGGGTTTGATTTGAATAGGGGATCGAGTTTCCAATGGAAAGCACGGGTATTTGATACATTTGCCCGGGGCCATACTCACTGCTCACCATCAATCCCTTACGGTGTTTGCCCAGTGCACTTTGAAAGGCGGCCGGAATATCGGCAATCCGATGCACATCCGTCTCTTTTTCAAAATAACCCATCAGATAGTTCCACATTTTCTGGTTTTTGAAAAACCTGCGGGCCAACTCAACGGTTGCGGCCACATCGACGGTGGCATCATGCGCGGGGCCGCTGGCAAGCTGATTGGCTTCCCGGATATGTTCCAGTTTCAAAGACGGTTTGGATTGAATCTGGGGCCAGTTGATGACCTCCCTTTTGTAAAGCCAAAACATAACGGCTATAGGGAGCAGGTCCATTCGACGGCAGCCGTTTTTGAACTGATGGGTATAGGGCGGCAGCAGATTACGATGAAATGAAAACCGTAAAAATTCATCATCAAAGCCCAGGGAGTTATATCCCAGACTGATGGTTTCGCGCTGGTTCATTAATTCATGGATTTGGCAAATTGCTTCAAATTCACACAGGCCGGATGCTAAATCCGCAACGGGCAGACGGTTTGTAATCATTGCACCGGGCGATGGAATCACATCCGGGCGCAGCTTAACCCTGAGCGTATAGCGTTCAATTTCATTCAGCTGCCGGTCTGTGCGGATTGCGGCAAACTGCAGCACCTGGTCAAAGGCTTTATTCAGCCCGGTCGTTTCGATATCGTAGAAGAGATATGTCTTTTTCATTGTCGAGTGCTTTTAAGGAGAGTGCAAAAAAAGCTTGACCCTGTTGGCCAGGAATTTTTGAGATGGGTTCGACTGTAAGTTCATCTTCTGAACTCAATTTGTCAAGATCAAAGATGGGTTAAAGGATGGCGCAGGGCAGAAGAAAGGTCTACAATACCTGAACCGGTGTTGCGTCCCGTTAAAACCCATTGTTGAAACCCAATGCGTCAGCTGGCCGTTATGGATAATTCAGTGGCCTCGTAACCAAATTCGCTCAGCAGGCTTCTGGAGGTTTTTACAATCTCATCCGGGCGCAGTTTGGTTTCGACATAGATGTCGGAACCTTTAATTTTTTCCGGAATCCGTAATTGATCCGAGTAACGGGAGAAATAGGTTTTATCCTCACCTGAAATCCACAGAACTTTTTCAAAATCCTTCGAATGGATGGCTGCAAAATAGTCACAAAGGCCGGTCAGCAGATCTTCCCAGTAGCGGACTGGATTGGTTTTCCCGTTAAACGTGTATGATTTGATTTCTTTGTCGATGTAACTTTCCGGTTTATCCAATTTTTTTTGGGGCTTGGGCGCCGAAACGTCCGAAGCATTTAGTCTGGGCGCCGAAACGTCCGAAGCATTTAGTCTGGGCGCAGAAACGTCTGAAGCGTTTAGTCTGGGCGCAGAAACATCCGAAGCGTTTAGTGAGGTTTTTGAAACTTCAATCACTTTAGGCGGTGGTGCCGATGTGGTTGTCGGACGGCTGGTGACCAGCCATTTGTCTAAATGTTTTTCTAAAAATCGTTCAATGAGTTTCGCTTCTACCTTGCACCCGCAAATTTTTTCGGTACTTTCTCTTAATAATTCCACAAATATCATATTGGGCAGGGAGATAATCTTGTTCCAGGCTTCAGGAATCACATTTGATGCTATTTTTTGATTTTTATTCTGGTTCAGGACCTTGGCTGCCTTTAATGCCTGGCCCTTGACGACTTTATTTTTACTGAGCAAATCGATTAATTGGGGAACAAAGGAATCTTCTTTTTGTTTTAACAGGTCGACTGAATAAAACCATTTTTCCTGTGAATTTCCGGCTGACTTTGGCAGATAAAACCACCACAGGACCCCGTTGGTCAAAATTGAAATGTCAACATTTTCGCTGGATGCAAAGTTCAGCAAAGGCTTCTGATAATTATCCAATTTTTCTTGGACCCGCTTGACCTCAATGAATATTTTATTGGTGTTCTTGGCTCGCAGGGCATAGGTCACACTGTGAGAATTAACGGAATAGTCCGGATAGACTTCGTCGACGTTGAAAATGTCCCAGCCTAAAAATGAAAACAATCTCAGGACCACCGCCTGTTTGGTAGAGGCCTCATCAAACGTGTCCAGTTTTTTATTCGATTTCAAATCCTTAATAAAGGTCTCAATCTCTTTTTTCATGCCGCCCTCAAATATAAAGATGTTAAATTTCTATTTTCTCTTACTACGGTTGTATATTCCTATATCGGCCCGGAGCAGGCCAGACTTGAACTAAATTATTATAGCATACCGATATTTTTGGGATACTTATCGGGCTTGCGGCATGGTTCTTTAGGGCCGGTTTGACGAAGAACGGCCGGTTATTCGGCGAAAATAATTAAAGCAACCTTGCACTGCGACCGATAACATACTCAGGATCAATGTTATTGGAATGAGATGGTAACACTTGAAAATGAAAGAAGAAGGATGAAAATTAAATTGTTGGTAATGAGTGCCGTTATTTTCTTGCTTCTGGGGTGGAACACCAAAGATGGGGTATTATTTTTTTTCTTCGCTATTCATCTTTTCACCCTGACCATTGGCCTTTTCCTTTACCAATATGACCAAAAACGCCACCCGAACTGGACCCTCGACACGCTCCCCGTCTCAGATTCTTCAGAGGCTTAGCTGCCCCGTTTCCTCAGTGAATCTCAAAAACAAATTGGCAGGCACCTTCGATCTGGCGGAACATTATGAGGTTAGCCACGAAGTTGATGACAACGCTGACGCTCATCGATATTTGGCACAGGTTGGCATGGCAGGCGTGAAATTGACCGGGCGCAAAAGGTGCAATATCAATGAGCAGCTTCCGGTCTAATGATTTTCAGAAGATGGGATCTAAATACTGAATTCCGATCCCGAAGGTTTTCATATCCGGAAAGCTTAATTTCCGGCGCCAGACGACTTTTGCCCGGAAAAATTTGCTGTCATTTGCGCCGGCAATAAAAACCGGGGCTCCGGGTTTGAGTGCCGCATCAGCTTCAAAATAGGCGCCGCCTTCACTGCAATTGATGATGGTGGCATTCGAAACTTCGGCACTTTTTGAACCGGCAAACTTGATGGCTGCCGTTAGCTGATACCTTTCAAAAAAGCGGTTTTCCGCGCCCGTAAGCATCAGAAACCTCCCTGTTTATTCAATACATTGACATCAAACGGCAAAAGCGCACTGTGTTTTTTTAACATGATTGCTTAAAAAAGCAATGCCGAATTTTATTATCCCCCCCCCGGTTCAGGGTTCAACGTTTAAAGGTTCATAAGTAGGGCGGGCATCTGTGCCCGCCGGCCAAAGGCCGGCACCCGTCTTCGCTAAAGCTTCGTCGCGCCGCGCAGAGGCCGACCCTACTTCCTTCTGTTCTCTGACGTCTGTCTTCTGCTATTTAACCCTCTGAAACTTTGAACCCTGAACCTTTTTGACACCTCCACGCAAACCCAACGGTAATTTTTTGCCCAACTGACAATTTTTTGGCATTATTTTTGACAACATTTGTCACATTTGGCCGGTGCAAAATATTGTTAAATTCATAAGTATCTGAAAATATATGAATTTAAAAAATCGACAAAATTGGCATGATAGTTGTATAGGTATGTAGTCGGATTGCCTGAATTAATCCTAATGATCAATGCCCGATGACCGATATGATGATTATAAGGCAGGCGTAATCTAGGCCAGCAACAAAAACCTCAAATGATAAGGTGTAAAAGATGTTAGACAAAGCAGCAGACAATCACAATTTTGATTTCAACATTGGTCACCTTGTGAAAAGTCCTTGCAAAGCATGCCCGACAAGAGTGGATTTTCCCGGTTGTATGGAAGACTGTGAACTTTTGGATCAAATTCAGACGGTTTTGTCTGATTCCGTTTCCAGCGCCAACAATTATTCCGCTGCGGAAACATTTGACGTCCCCGCACAGGTGTTGGATCAGATTTAAGCATTAACCGGTCCCGGTCGTACACCGGGACCGGTTGCCATCAGGTTCAAAAATTCCATCATCACCCCGTAGGTTCTTCCAACGGTTTGACTGCCCGGCATTTCTTATGACGGCGTCTGTTCAGCGCCGTGTCCCCGATTCCATTTGTCTAATTTGCCACCAACGCATCAACCTGCCATCAAAATAAACGTCATTTCCCGTCAACGTATCGGGAAAAGGGGATTAGCCTCTGTGTCGTCGGCGGCATTGCCACCCACATTTGTGTTCCGGCGGAAAAAATAATGTCCCTGTCCTCAGTCAGCCTCCACGCCGGCCTTGGGTTGTCCCTGTTTCTTCAATTTCATGCCGAACAGGATACGAAGTAATTTCACCCGCCTGATCAGCAGTTCATAGACGGTCATTATGATGGCCAAAGAGACTGCCGCTATCATGAAAAATTTAGTTTCGATGCCGCTGCTCCACTGAACGATAAAACAGCCGGTCAGAAGAATTACCGAATGGTGGAGAATGTAGAACGGGAGAACGGCTTCATTGGCATAGGTCAGGGTCTTATTGTTGAAGTTCAGCAGCCTGGTTCCCGCTCCCAGCAAGCCGATGATCCAGCACCAGGCCAGGAGCCCCCTGAAGGCCTGAACCGCCGCCCAGCCGGAATGGTTCAAGGGACGAAGCGCTCCGCCGGCCGACATGTCATGTCGGGTTACACCGGGGATGATCAGGTTGAAGCCGAAATGGGAATCCACATGTAAAGCTGTCAGGGTCACGGCTCCCGCCAAAAAAATCAGGCCATACCGGCTTATGATCTCCTGAATCCGCCCGTTGGAAAAAATCATGTAACCATAGCCAAAGAACAGGAGATAGGATATGGGGTCCCAGCCGCCCATGACCCTTATACCGCCAAGTCCGATGATCTCGAAACCGGCTCCGATAACTGAAATCGGCAGGAAAAGCAGGAGCAGGGCAGAGGGTTTCTCAAAGCGGTTTGACAGTGTTTTGAGCCGGCCGGCGATCCTCTTTTTTGACCGGATGAAGAGGGGCAGAAGAATCAGCGAGTAAATAAGCAGGAATTTCAGATACCATAAATGGGTGCCCCACCCCAGCGGGGCAAAGTTGCCGCCGAATCCATACATGCCTTCGAAAAATTTCGGATACCACTGGAAAAAGCCGCCGACGGCCTGTCCGCTGAAAAGCCGTTCTGCGTATACATAGAGCGGATTGATCAGGAAAGTGCCGACAATAGCCAGGGGGATCAAAAGGCGGCTGATCCTGGATTTGACGAACGGCCAGGCCCGTCCCGGCTTCACGGAAAAAGAGACCGCGGCGCCCGATATGGCAAAAAACAGCGGCATGATCCAAATGAAATTGAATTCTCTGAAGGCCGACAAAACAGGGCTACGGATTGCGTTATAGACGCCGGTGGTGTGATAATCGAAAATCTTTGCGCAATGGAAAAAAAAGACGATCAGGATGGCCAGGATCCTCAGCCAGTCAAGATAATACAACCTGTCTGTTCGGCTGAAATCCTGGTATTTAATGGAATCGGTTCTAACTATTGAGGCGGTTTTCCCAGTCATACTCGGCCGACGTAACGATATGTTCCATGCGCTGGATGCGCCGTTGCAGATTTTCGTATCTCCTCTTCAAGCGCTGCAGGGCACCCTGCCGCGAATTCGTGTAACTGTCATAAAATTCCTTTTCGGCTGAGTTGCGCACCGGAATGACCGGCTCAGGCTTCATCAGCAAGGCGGCCAGCAGGTACAGCCCGATCGCCGGGAAAAAGCCGGCTACGCACAGCAGAACCAAGGCGATCACCCGGGTCCAGAAAACTGAGAAATCAAAATGTCCCGCCAGTCCTTTGCAGACCCCTAAAATTATGCCGTTGCGGGAGCGGTAGATTCCGTTGCGGGAAAGTCGGGTATACCTATTCATGGCTTGGTTTCCTTTCTTTTGCGCTTTTGCGTCCTTCTCTATCCAGCAGGATGGTCTCCAAAGCCTCGACGCGCTCTTCCATGCGCGAAAGCGCCGTATATATCTCCTGGATCATCTTGGCTTCCTCAGCTTGATCGCCTGCGGATTGGCCGCCGCGGAAAAATTTGATGGCTAAAATGATCGTCCCCGGGATGATGGCCAGCGCAAGCAGGATGCTTCCGAACACAATGGCTACGATCAATACTTCTTTCATATCAGGCTTTACCTTGGCTTTATTATTGTATTTTTAACGTTCCGTGCGAATTGCGCTTTGCTCCTGGAAATGGTTATAAGATTATCCGATTATCCGGATCAATAGAAATCTTATCTATCATTCCGACAGGCTGGCTTTTAATCGGCAGATTGCGCTTCATCCGATTTTGATGATGGAAACGGTGTTTTCAGCGCCTGCAATTCTTTTTCGATTTCTTCATCCACGCCCAGGGCGTCGAATTCAGCTTCCAGAGCGGTCTTTTTCCCGAAATTAACCAGATCGGCCTCGGCTTCCATGCGTTCGATGCGGTTCTCAAGTTCATCAAATTTCAGCATTGCTTCGGAACTGTCCACCCGCCGGATCTCTTCCTGAGCCTGTCTTTTCCGATTGGCATGAATATGCCGCTGGACAAGTAAACGCTGTTTGTCGCGGGCGGATTTCAACTTATCTTCCAGCTGGCGGATATCATCCTGATATTGTTCGATGAGAAGATTGTGTTCGCTGAGCTCGTTTTCAAGGCCATCCATGCGACGGGCAGAGCGGCGTTTTTCAACCAGGGCTTCGCGGGCCAGATTGTCCCTGCCTTTTTTAACCGCGATCTCGGCCTTTTCTTCCCAGTACCGGATGCGTTCATGCAAAGTGTCCAGCTGGCGTTGTACTTTTTTACTGCTGGCCATTGCGCCGGCACAGGCGGCCTTGATTTCAACAAGCGTATCTTCCATTTCTCTGATCATCAGTTTGATCAATTTTTCCGGATCTTCCGCTTTGTCAAGGATTGCATTGATATTGGAGCTAATGATGTCGCGAAAGCGTGTAAAAATACCCATGGTGACCTCCCAGTCTGAAAATTGCCGCCCCGAATTGCCCTTAAAACGTTCAATTCGGTGTTATTTGTTATCCGTTATTCGTTATTAGAAATTGATAATCGCTTCTCATAAACGATTAACCAATAACAAATAACGAGTAACTTCCTATTCAGCATTAAGCATGCCAATGCCACAGATATTTATAACACCCTGATATTGTGAAGTAATACATTAAAAAGAAGTACTTGACATGTTGGTAATAATAGCTAATATATGGTATAATAATTTAATAATAGGTAAAATTTACCATGAATCGATCAAACGATCTAAGACAAAAAAGCCTGGGTTCCGGGACTTCGACGTTTGTTACCGAGGCCCTGGGCCAATCGGAACCGTTTCTGGAGTTTCAGGAACGGTTATCACGGGTGGCTCCAATTAATCGGCCGGTGCTGTTAATCGGGGAGAGAGGAACGGGAAAAGAGCTGGCCGCAGCGCGGCTGCACTATCTGTCGAATCGATGGCAGGCCCCGATGGTGGCGCTGAACTGCGCGGCTCTGTCGCCGTCTTTAATCGAGTCAGAATTGTTTGGTTATGAAAAAGGCGCCTTTACCGGTGCGTTGCAGCGGCGCTTCGGCCGGTTTGAGTCCGCCGATCGCGGAACCCTGTTTTTAGACGAAATCGGAAGTATTCCGCTGGAAGTTCAGGAGAAGATTTTACGGGCGGTGGAATACAATGTTTTTGAGCGGGTCGGCAGTTCGGAGAGCATTGAAGTGGATGTCCGCATCATCGCCGCCACCAATGCCGATTTAAACGGCCTGGCCCGCAAAAACCGTTTTAAACAGGATCTGCTGGATCGACTTTCATTTGAAGTTTTGTTTCTGCCGCCTTTAAGAGAGCGGAAAGAAGATATTGCTCTGCTTGCCGGTCACTTTGCCGGAAGAATGTCCATGGAACTGGAATGGGATGAAATTCCGGTCTTTAGTGATGAAGCCATTGAGGCGCTGGAGAAGCACCTGTGGCCCGGAAATATTCGTGAGCTTAAAAATGTAGTTGAGCGTGCGGTTTATCGCTCTGATGCGGCCACCATTACCGATATTGAGTTTCACCCCTTTCATTCACCCTATGAAAATGCCGTATTTCCCATATCTCAAAAGACCCCTGTGCCTGAAACCGCGCCTGATGATCCCAACATTTGGCTGGGCCAACCCCTGAAGGCGGCCGTGTGGGAGTTGAAGGTCAAGATGCTGGAATCGGCGCTGGGCAAATCAAAGTACAATCAAAGGAAAGCCGCCCGGATTTTAGGGCTAACCTACCATCAATTTCGGGGCCTGTATCGCCAGTATCAAGCAACACGGTCAGATAAGCTTTCCTCGTAAATCCGATCGATAATTCTTAAATGCGGCGACCGAGAACAGCGCCCTCATAGCTGGCTGCTTTGGCATTGCGCACCTCAAGACAGTCTCCGATGTATTGATAGGGTACCGAATTCTGGTGTGAGAGCTTGACGCTCTATCCTGTTTTCTCTATAATCCTCTGGATCTGAATGAACCCCTTGGATTTTTAATAACTATCTGAAATTAATCGTTTCACATTCTAAAAAGGGATCATTTTGCCTTATTTGCATGCCATCATCGCTGAAATCGGATTAACCAATTTGATTCTGATTCTGATCGGTGCGGTTTTAGCCGCCGCCGTTATTCTGCTGATTATTTTGGTTCGGCGCCGGGAGATCAAATCTCAGGATTTTTTCGCGACTCTTGAAAAGCAGCAGGAGCGCATTGAACGTATGGTTAGAGACGAGTTTACGCGCAACCGTCAGGAATCGGCCGGCAGCGCCCACCAGTCCCGTCAAGAAATCGGCAGTATTTTAAAGTCTTCCAGCGATTCCCAGCTCAGGCAGATGAGCGAGGTTGCCGGCATGCAGAAAGATCAGCTCGATAGTTTTTCCAAACAGCTGCTTGCGCTGACCCGGCTCAATGAAGATAAACTTGAAAGTCTGCGCAAAACCATCGAGGCTCAGCTGCGGGATATGCAGCAGGACAACAGTCGCAAGCTGGAGCAGATGCGCTCGGTCGTTGACGAAAAGCTGCAGTCGACTCTGGAAAAACGGCTGGGTCATTCTTTCAAGCAGGTCAGTGAGCGCCTTGAGCAGGTTTACAAAGGTCTGGGTGAGATGAGAAGCCTGGCCACCGGTGTGGGCGATCTCAAGAAAGTTTTAACCAATGTCAAGACCCGGGGCACCTGGGGTGAAATTCGGCTCAGCCATATTTTGGAACAGATTTTGACACCGGACCAATATGAGGTCAATGTCGCTACCAAAAAGGGCAGCAGCGAGCGGGTGGAATTTGCCATAAAGCTGCCAGGTCAGGGGGCCAACAAAGAAAAAGCCGTATGGCTGCCCATTGACTCAAAATTTCCCCAGGAGGATTATCAACGCTTGCTGGATGCTCAGGAAGCGGCCGATAAAGTCCAGGCCGAAATATCGGTCAAAAATCTGGAAACCCGTGTTAAGGCTGAAGCCAAGGCCATCCGGCAGAAATATATCGATCCGCCCAATACCACCGATTTCGGGATTATGTTTTTACCGGTGGAAGGCCTGTATGCTGAAGTCTTAAGGCTCCCGGGCCTTTGTGATAGCCTGCAAAGGGATTATCGCATTGTGGTCACCGGACCGACAACGCTGGCAGCGCTCTTAAACAGCCTGCAGATGGGCTTCCGCACCCTGGCTATCGAAAAACGATCCAGTGAGGTCTGGGAACTGTTGGGTGCCGTAAAAACACAGTTCGGCAAATTTGGTGAGGTCCTGGCCAAAACCAAAAAGAAGCTGCAGGAAGCCAGCAATACCATCGACCAGGCAGAAGTGCGCACCCGGGTCATCACGCGCAAGCTCAACAAGGTCGAAGAACTGCCCAAAGCGGATTCGGCCCAATTGATAGAGCCGGTCACCATCGATGATGACAGCGATGATGGGGATGCCTAATTTCAGCAGGTGACAGGTGTCAGTATTCAGTGAGAACATTGGAAAACATCCGAGGACGAGTGCGAGGACGAGGACGAGTAAAAGAGGAGAATAAAACATCGTCCTCGTCCTCGCACTCGTCCTCGTCCTCGAGAATAGACTGACACCCGAAACCTGACACCTGCTGTTAATGAAAAAATATTCGCGGAGAAGATAATGCCTTTATCCAGCTACTGGGCTGACAAGTATATCGAAAACCGGCGCAGCGCAAGAGACGCCATTGGCCTGATCAAACCGGCCCAGCGCGTTTTTATCGGATCATCCTGCGGGGAGCCCCAGCATCTGGTGCGGGTGCTTTCCGAAGCCTCCGATTATTTCAAGGATATTGAAATTAACCGACTGATGACCCTGGAGACGACGCCGCTGACATTGATTGCCGACAAAACCAGGGACCAAAGCCTTAATATCCGGTCATTTTATCTGGGATCGGCAAAATCCAAGGCGATCGCCCGCAACAAACGGTTTATCACCCCCATCAATCTTTCGCAAATCCCGCGCCTGTTTAAGAGCCGGCTGTTACCGATCCATGTTGCCCTGATCCAGGTATCGCCTCCGGATGATTTCGGATGGATGAGCCTGGGTGTGTCGGTGGACATTACACTGGCAGCGGCACTGTCGGCGGATCTGGTCATTGCCCAGGTCAATTCTCGCATGCCCAGAATTCTGGGGCGCAGTTTCATACACGTTAACGACGTGGATATATTTGTAGAATATGACGAACCGCTATTGACCATTGGTGAAACACCGGAACTGAAGGCCGCCAATGACATCGGGCGGCTGATTGCCCGCCTTATAGAAGACGGTTCCACCATGGAAATCGGCCCGGGCGCCACCCATCAGGCCACGCTTCTGGCGCTGGCCGATAAAAATGACCTTGGGATCCATACCCAGTATATGACCAATGATATCATGCATCTGTTTTCCAGGGGGGTGATCACCAATCGTAAAAAAGGATTCAATGAAGATAAAATGGTGGCCTCCGGAGCCATCGGCACACAGGAATTATATGAATTTTTAAATGACAATCCGGCTATTGAGTTTTATCCTTCCGATTATGTCAATGATCCTTCGATCATTTCACGGCACCACAAAATGGTTTCGATGAATGTTGCCATGACCATTGATTTGACCGGCCAGGTGGCGGCGGATGCCATGCCGCACAATCATTTCTCGGGTGTTACCGGGATGCTTGATTTCATGCGCGGTGCGGTTCGATCTCCCGGCGGCAAGGCCATTATCATGCTGCCGGCCACCGCCCTGCAGGGCCAGACAAGCCGGATCGTCCCGCAATTGGAAAACGAGGCGGTCGTTGTTCCCAGAGGCGACGTTCATTACGTGGTTACCGAGTACGGCGC
>Ga0209536_100013502_pt1 | contig 11777 bp, 10 predicted proteins | sample DeeMarSeWOR28_12_FD_187461 | JGI IMG/M metagenome (GOLD analysis project Ga0209536, IMG submission 187461) | Marine sediment microbial communities from White Oak River estuary, North Carolina - WOR-2-8_12 (SPAdes) (version 2) | ecosystem: Environmental > Aquatic > Marine > Intertidal zone >...
TAACAGGGGCATTGGTGGCAGAAGATCCGTATTGGTATTCGATATTTGTATCGAATAAGGTAAGGTATACTGCTGCGGCCAAGGCGGAGTTCCGTGACACCGGAATTTATATTAATTCCGGTACGGATGGTGTATTAAATATAACTTCAGATGGTACTATACATTTAAGTGCTACTGACGTTACGGCAGGTACGGGTTTTTGGGCAGATGCGCCTGTATTGGCGAATAATGATATGTCTACCGCTTTTTATTACACCAATGATTTTGTAGGTGAGGTTTTGTTTCCGGTTGCTACCGGCGTGGCTAACGGCTGGAAGGGTACCGGCGATGCAACCTATGATGTACTGTCCGCTGCTGGAACTTTAGGCGGCTGGTGTCTGCTTGCGCCTGAAGCGGGTTCTAATAATGAACTTTATTTACAAATGGGACAAATCGGCACGGAGACCTTTGTAGAATGTACTTCGGCCAGTGGCGATCAGTGGTGGTTAGAGTTTAATTTGACACCATCTTCAGTTACTAATGCGGCTAGTTGGTATGTCGGCCTGGCCTCTGAAGGTGTTGCTGCTAATGCAATTAATGATGATGGCGATGACTTTGCTGATATAGATCTTATAGTGATGGGTGTATGGGAAGGCGACCCTAATGGCTTGCAAGCTCTTTGGCAAACTACCGGTGCTGAATTTGATACTTGTACGAGCGGTACTGTAAATATTACGGCCAAGAATTACACGTTAGGATTCCATTTTGATGGAGCGACTACCTTAACTTATTATGTTGATGGTACGGCTTTATGTACTCAGGCTATTACGGCAACTGGTTTTCCTGATACCGAGGAACTTTCACCTGTCATACTTATGAAACAGGGTGCCTCTGCCATAAACATTAACCTGGATTGGATTAAACTGGTAGCAGAAAGGTAATCATCATGGCAAAAAGTAAACCATTTGTAATATCAAAATCTCCCGAATATAAGTTTACCGCAGAACCGCCACCGAAAGTATCGGCGAAAAAACCGGTAGTTAGCAAAAGCAGGCCGGATGTGGCTGTAAAAAAGATAAAAATAGTCAAAAAACCTAAAAAGTTAGACTATTTTCTGCAATATTCCAACGGAACTTTAGATCAGGAAGCACCAATGGGCAGGCAAGTCGTAAAAGCGTACTGTGTTGATTCAAATGGCAATAAGCCTGATTTTGAATCACAACCTGGATTCGGATTTACCAAGGTTGATGCGATTGAAGATTTTATCAGGCGCAATAAATCGGAAGTTTTAGAAAAGATTTGGAGCTAATATGCCCAAAGAAATGAATTTAACCAGGGATCAACGTAGATTTTTGGCTGAAACATTCATTGCCGAATTGAAAAATGTGGAAATTATGCCTGGCCAGAAAATATGTAAAAGATTGGGACCATCCCTGCAAACCTGGCTCATGGATGTGACACGGGCGTATTTTGAAGTGTTTCCTGTAATGGGTGATGTGATAACGGAAAAAATAGAAGATGAAAAAGGAAATGAAACTGTCAAGGAAACCTATGAATTTAAACTGGAACTTGAGATTCCCGGAATATCCAGCAGAAAGATCAAGTTGGTCAGGGAATTTCCCAAAGAGAAGATGGACCACGTATGATAAATAATCAAAAATTTAAAGATATAAATAAAGTTGTATGTGGTTATATAGATTTTGATCCTTTTGATAAAAAGCGTGTAAAACCGAGAGAACTTCTTAATATATTATTATCATTAAAGCTTATGCAATTATGTTCTCCCGATGAATATTCTTATGCTTATCTGTGTGAAGATTTTTTAAGAAAAATAAAAAAAAGATTACAGGTACATGAATTATGATTGAGATGATAATAATAGGTGCGGTTAGTGTTATTTTTGGTGTGTTGATTTTGATTGCCTTTTATTTAGGCTATAAAGCCGGGCAGAAAGATATGCCTGAATTGCCATCGCAGGAGATAAAGTTGGAAGATGTTGGTATATCGGAAGAGGCTGAATTTGACGGCATATCAGATGATGATTATTTAAAAACAATTAGAGACTTTGAAGAAATCGAAGTCGAAAAACCAAAAGAACCGGAGCACATTGAATAATGGCTGCGAAAGAATTAAAAGGCGACGATTTAATTCGTCATGTAATGGATTTAGTCGATTACGGGCGCAGAGGTATTAAGGCTACTTGTGTCTTGGATCGGCGTGATAAATCCATCCAGTATCATCTTGGCAATCATAAGATAAAATTACGCCCTGAAAGATTGGGCAATAAAGTCTGGAATAAATACGGGCAGATTAAACATAGTCGTATTGCGCATATTATCGCACAGAATCCTAAATGGAAGTTTCTGCCCAGGCAGGAAACAGGTACCTACGGTGCCGATGCCTTAAATTCTGTTATGACAGATTACCTGTGGGATAAAATCGGCTGGGATTTGAAAGGTGAAAACAGCGTAAACGAATCCTTCGATGCCGGCTCAGCCCATGCCAAGCTGTTTTTAAATAAAGATACCGGCTGGCCTGATGCAGCGCCACTTACTGCAAAGGAATATATACCAGATCCTAAGGCTAAAAAAATCAGTGAGTTACGCTTCTGGGGTCATGTATATCCCATGGATACTGCCGAGATCGAGGAGGAATACGGCGTTAAAGTAGCGCCGGATGTGGAATTAGAGGGTACATCACACATCCATGATGTGCAAATATCATATCAGGTTACTGCCGGTGTGGACGAAGCGCCGCTATCTGCCTGGCGTGATTCTTCTATTTTAGGTGATTCAAAGTATCTGCCCGACCATATCGGACGTGCCATGGTATTTGAGATGTACTGGGAAGATAAGACCATGGAAGCGATACCGTATACGGACGATGAGACAGACAGCGAACATCGTGGATTTGTGCAGAATATAGTTCAGAAGATACATCCCGGTCAGAATCATCCGAAACATATCGCAGCACATATTGCCTTTTTAAAAACCTTAGACCCAGAATCCGAACCCGACAAAGAAGTTATCCTGGCCATGAAAGATCATATAGACGCACATAGCCGGAGACCTCAGAAAACCAAAAAACGTAAATATCCGTACGGCAGGTTGACTATTATTGCCAGTAATAAGGTTTTAAAGGATGAACCAAACCCATGGGGTGAGACTGATACACCTTTGGATTTCAGGGAATTGATCAAGAAATGGGATTATGAAATAGTGTCCGATTCCTACTGGGGTAAAGGCGGAGGCGCAGATTTGTTCGACCCGCAGGATGCCTTAAATCACCGTAAGAATGCCATTACTCAGATGATAAACCGCATGAATAACGGTATTAAGACAATGCGTACACGGTCGTATAATGTGTTGCGTGGTGCGCTAAAGAAAGCCGGGAACTTAATCGGGGTGACTATTCCGGTCAAAGAGCATGATGATTTTATGATTAATTTTGGGCCACCATTCCCGCCGCAGGTATTTCAGGACGAATATCATACCGAAGAGTTCATGGACATGCTGGGGCATCACACTGACATAATGTCAGGGCAGTTTCCTAAAGGTTCGCCTGCAGGGGTTACGGTAAGTCAGTTGCATGGTGAGGGTATGAAACCGATCAATCATATTGTCAAGCATTATGCCCTGTTCTTACAGGATATGGCCAGGACGTTACTTGTAATGATGATTGAAACAGTGCATCCTAATACGTTATTTAGGATTGTCGATGATAAGAATAATTTTCAGTTTGTTAAATGGGACGAACTAAAACAGGATGCCGGAAGGTACGATGTACACATCGACGTGCAGTCCATGATAACCACTTCACGCAGGGAACTGCTCGAAGAAGCGATTATGCTTTATCGTGAGACTGTGGTTGACAGGCGGCATGTATTAAATAAGATAGATGATCCGGACAAATACGAAACTATGAAACGTATGGATGAAATTATGATGCTAGCTACTGAAAATCAGGCTTTGAAGGAAGAATTAAAAGATCAAATTGGTGAAGTTGATAGATTAAATCAAAATTTAAGAGCAATAGAGCAAAAAGAAGGAGGGAAAGACGACAAAGACAAAAAAGCAAAATAGATTACTTTATCGTCCTAATTATAAGGCAGTGATTCATTTTGGGGCGAAGATCGCAACCGGAGGTGTTAACTTGACCGGTTGGCAGAATGGTATCAATTTTATTAAAGAATGTATGGTTGCAAAGAAAGGAACTGAAAGCAGACCGATTACCGATATAGAAGCTGCTAATATTATTAAACGAGAATTAAACAATTAGCTTGAAAGGAACACATGGCTGAAGAAACAACATTGGTAGTAAATCTACCAGGTGGTAAACAGAAAGAATTTGATATATCTGATCCTGAGCAAAAGGCTAAGGCTATCGAACAGATTAGCAAAGGTTATGGATTTGAAGATAAATCATCTGAGTATAATGCCTTGAAGAATGCGAAAGATGAGTTGCAGAAGCAACTTACATATTGGGAAGGCTTAATCGCTGATGCCAGAGAAACCGAAGATTCAAGTAAGGTTTTGGCGGCGTTAGAGATGGCCGGTCTTAAAGTTAAGTCCGGTACAAGTGACGATGTTATATTAGATCAGGGAAGTGAGGAAGTGAGTAAATTGCAGAAAGAGATCGACGATCTAAAGAACATCGTTTTAAGCCGGGCCAATGATGAAGAGCATAGGGCGCTGGAATCGAAATACGGTGAGAAGTATGACCGTAAAGCTGTAGAGGAATATGCTAACAAAAGAGGCGTTGTGCATTTAGAAGATGCCTTCAAATTGCTCAACATGGATACGCTGAAAAAAGATGAGATTGATGAGATAGAAAGGAAATATCAGGATAAGCTCTCTAAATTGGGTGTTAAACCTCCTGGATCAGGCGGAGCGCCACCCAAACCACCGACAGTCCATAAGAGCTATGACGAAGCAACAAAAGCCTGGCTCGCTGACGTTAAGGCCGGCATTGCTGAAAGTCCTTTTGACGAGGATTAGCACAGGCTAAAAAAATAGCATAGTCCTCAATTAATTGACGGAAATTATGACAGGAGGACTATAAAAATGGGCATAAATTACACCAAGATAACCGCCATGGTGCAAGAGCGGTATATGCCCGGTTTTGCTAACAATATCTTCGATAAGTCTGCATTATTGTCTACCATGCTCAAAGACCAGTCGGTCAAAGTGCGTGGTGGCAGCAGGATTACCGAAGGTGTGTTATTTGCCAAACCGACGGCCGCTGGAAGCTATGACGGTTACGACGTTGTTGATACCACTCCTGCCGATGTTAGGGATCGTGCTCGTTTTGAATGGGCGCACAAGTATGTCTCAGTAGCAATAGCTCAAACCGATGAACTCCAAATCTCAGGTCCGGATGCAGTGGGTGACTTAGTCGCCGCTGAAATGGAAGCTGCGGAAATGAAGATGCGTGATCAGATAGCAGAAGATATTTTTGCTGGTGGCGCTACGATTATTGGTTTGGATTCAGCTGTTGCGGCCGGGACGTATGCGGGTATTCCTGGTGCCACATCTACATGGTGGCAATCAGGAGTAGATGCGACTGCTCATACACAAGCGAATATGAAAGATTCCACACATGCGTCTTATGTGTTGACTCTGCTTCAGACTGCGTTCAGAACTTGTACGCATTACGGCATGAAACCAAATTTAGTTGTGACTACGCTGGCTGTTTGGGATCTTATAGAAAATGTGCTGCAACAGAATGCAACGTATCCGAAGAATGTCAATGCACGGACAAAACTAATCGGCGATGGTGGTTTTAATGTTTTGGAATTTCGGGGTGTACCGATTATTGCAGATGAGAAATGTACTGCTAATTATCTGTATGTATTGAATACACAATTCCTGAAATTCTATATCCATCCAAATAATAACTTCAAGTTCACCGGATTTAAGGAACCTACGAACCAATTAGCGAGAGTCGGTCAGATTACACTCTCATGCCAGTTGGGTGTTACCAATCGTAGAATGTTCTACAAATTCACGAGCTTGGGTGCAACCTAATAGAAGGAGAAATGAAATGAGTACATTACAAGCTACTGGTTTCGCTCAGATCCCTCCTGATGTTGGGATTGCGCGAAACGATGCAAGCCCCAAGTTTAGACTTGGGACAGAGATACAGGATTGTAACGGTAATACTTACCGGTATGTAAAAGCTGCCGAAGCAATCGCTTACGGCGAACTGGTTACTCATACGGCCAAAGCCGCATGGGATACGACCACAGTGGTTGATGGTGCTATAACTGCGAATACAACTAATATACTTCATGTGGATACGAATACGGCAGCATGGACTATCAATCAATGGGCCGGTTACTGGGTATGCCAGGCTATAGGTGCTGGCTTAGGCCGTTTGTATCAGATTAAATCACATCCTGCAATCGCCATTGCCGGTGAGTGTGATGTGGTTTTAGAAGATAATATGGCAGAGGCTTTTGCCGATGGTGCTGTTCTGTATATTTTCCATCCTTATGTAGTAGAATTAACTGATGCCGATACTGAGACTATTTGTGGTGTGGGTGTTGGTACGATTACTGCTACTTATTATGGATTTGTACAGATCGGCGGTATGCATCCAGGCGTGTTGTGCGATGGTTCTAATGGTACGGCAGTTGTGTTAAATGAACCGGTTGTGCCTTATGGCACTGACCCCGGACAGGGGCAGGGTTGTACGGAAAATGATGCAACTTCGGATTTTGAAGTGGCTAATTCTCCGCTTATTGCCTTGTGTGCCTCAGCAACTGATGCCGGTTACGTACCGTGTAAGTTCGTTAGGCATGTATAAACTATCTGGGGGGGCGACCCCCCATTTAGTTCTAATAAATCAAGGAGACGTAAATTGACTTTTCTTGAAATACAAACTCAGGTGTTAGATATTATTCAGGAATTAGGCAATCATCCTGGATATAGTCTTGTTAAACTCAAACATTATATCAATCGTGGTTATTATGATTTTGTGCGTCAGACCAAGTGTTTGGAAGGTAGTTATGATATTACTACCGTAGCTAATCAGGCAACATATGGATATGCTGATTTGGCTACTCTGGAATTAATCTATATTCCTATTGAAGTTAGATATATAGATGCTGGAGTAACTGAAAGAGGCGAAGCATTGAAATTATTTCCCGGTGGTTGGACTAATTTGCCTGAAACACACAGATATGGTAATCCTGATTACTATTGGTTTAGAAATGTACACAAAAGACAGGGTATCGAACTGGGTACTTATCCAATATCATCTACTACCGGTGATACCATTAGGGTATACGCTTATGCCTGGCCTTCCGTTGAACTTGTTGGTGATACTACCTATCCTGAGATAAAAGAAGCCTGGCATGATGGGCTAACTCATTACGCCGCTTACAGGATATATCAATTATTCAGTCATTTAAACCCTGTTTATCCCAAAAAAGCGATTGAACAGAAGATGCTGTACGAGGAATTTGTCCGTGAGGCAAGGGAGGATATGTTCATTCAACAGGAAGAACAGGATCAGATATTTGATAATTATTATGATATTGATGTATGGGGATAAGGAATGCCACTGCTTAACGTAAATAAATTCAAGGGGTTACTGCAAAACGTCGACTATCCTGAGTTGCCCGATGGTTATTGCCATGTCTTGCAGAATATTGATATTGATGAGGAATTGGGTAAACTTAATGTCCGTGATGGTTATCAGAAGAAATATGATGAGACATTGGGTAATTATCCATTTACTAATATAATATCGGCGTATGAATATTATTTTGAAAAAGCGGATGAGACTGTATTGATAGTTAATGATAACGATGCCTTGAAGATAATGATTGATAGTGCTAATCCTGTTACTTTAACCTTACCGACAGTACCTAATGCTGCGACATTAGAGAATAATTTTGAGAATCAATATCTTGGTTATAAGGATCATATATTAATAACCACTGGAACTGCGGCCACTGATTATATACTGTGGTTTGGTTATGTAGACCGGCAAGCGGCAAATAATGAGGGATTGTTTGGCAATGCTGAGGAATATGTATTCGGTACTTCTAGTTATTTGTTGACCAAGGCGCAGCTTATATGCCCACATGGCATGTTTTCAAATGTTAGAAAAGTTATATATTTAGATAGTTTTTATTATTTTATATTTGAGAATAGTAAATGGGTTGAAAAAAGAGATCTTAATTTTAAACTTGTAGATAGATTTGTTGGTAATACCGAGCAAGCTGCTTCGGGAGAAGAAGCGGATACCGGCAATGATATGTCTATATGTGAAGATGGTACTTACATATATATAGCATATCTTCAAGCGACCAGTGGGGACTTTGCTGTTGAAAAGATTAATCCTGTTGGTTGGAATCAAGAGGCTATATATACAGGTACAATTCCTGGTACGATCGCAGGAATTTGTACAGACGGTACAAATCTTTATTTGGCAAATACAAGTGCTACCGATGGTGAAATACATGAAATATTATGTGCGACCATGGTAGCTACCGGAGTGACTGCGGTAACAGCAAATGAAGATAATATTATAGATATATGTTGTGATGATACTATAAATACAGGTGTAATTTATACATTAAAAGCAGGGCAGCTGGAAAGGCGGACAAAAGTAACACTTGTCTATAATGTCGGTGATATATTCGCCGGTAACGCCGCTCAGGTACATTGTGTTTATGATATTGCCAATAATAACGTCTATGTATCTTCTACTACCGGTGACGGGCATATATATGATTATCATGGTGATGATTTTACGGCCGGTGAAACAAATGATTATATCACTGTCGATGAACCTAAAGCGTTTATTGAAGTTGGAGGTACAGCTTGGCGGGCAATATCAGGTAAATATGGGACAGTAGAAAGTATTGAAACTACGCCTACATATTTTCCCGGTTTAGTTGGTATTAATTTGGTATCAACTGCTGCGGGAACATTAGATGCCGGTACTTATTTTTATAAGTTGTCTGTAGTTGATGTGGATGGTGAAGAGTATACTTTATCAGATCCTATTATGGTGATTCATACAGTAGATACCAGATTGGCTAATTTATGTATTACTGCACATACGGATTATTTGAATGATTTTTATAGAGTTAAATATATCAATATATACAGAGCATATTCATCTACACAAGATAGTGAAGATCCGGATACTGATTATAAATTTTTGAAACAGATAGATATAAATTCTACAAGATGGGTTGATGATTCGGCAGCTCATGAAATTTATTATTATGATTATACAGATAATACTGCTGAAAGTGTTATATCTACGGTTACTTATTTTGAGAATAGTGGTATCGCCGATACGGTCAAACCAAGATATATCAATGGAAAATATTTGACATGGTTAGAGAACCAACTGCATTTGGCACATTTTAGCCATGACGGTGATACATATCCCAACAGAATTATACGTACACCGGTAGATCAACCTGATAATGTTGCTTTTTATGACTACTATGATTTTCTGGTAGGTGATGGTGATACTATATTAGATATAGGTGAAATGGGAGGCAGAACTGTTGTTTTTAAAAACAGAAAGTTAGGTGTATTTTATAATGGTATTCCTGAAGATGTATTTATACCTGGTATTTCTGGGTCTCAGGCGTGGTGTAAAAAAGATGATGTAATTTATTTTATATCAGATCAGGGGATGCATTATTTCGATGGTAGGCAGTGTATTAATATCAAAGATAATGTGAAAGTATTGTTTGATGCGGCTGCTACATATACCAATGCTAAAGTGTTTCATATAGATAGCAGAGATAGAATAATATTCTCGATCAGGGCTAATAGAAGCTTTATTTTAAATGTAAAGACAAAAACATGGATGTATTATGATTCGTCTTTTGCATTCAGGGGTTATTTTAAGAATTATGCGAATGAATATATATGTTGGGATCAGACCGGATTTTATATCTGTTTCGCCGGTCATGCGAATGATGGCCAAACTTTAGGCGGCGCTGCTGGTACCGGTATTGCCATAGATTATGAATCACCACTTATTAGATTTTCAGGTGATGAAGGGACTGCTGCCATATTAGTCAGTCACAGACATCGGTTATATAAAGGTACTGATACTATTACATTTACATTATATGATTATCAGGCTGATGCAAGTGGTAAGACTTCTGTAGCTACACAAGCATTAGCAGCACCAGGCGGTGCGGCACAGGCTGTAAAAACGTACTTTTTTGATTCAATAAGAGGTGAAAGTTTTAGTGTAAGGATAAATGGGACTGTTGATGGTGGGGATTTTGAATACCATGGGTTGACATTGGAATACCTGCCTGATCACAGTATGAGTTATGCATAAGTACAGATTTAGTAAGATACATAAAGATCCGGATGTAAAACGTCTTCAGAAAGAGACAGAGGATAACTTTGTTTCTTTTAATGAGAATAAGGATATTGTAATTGATAAAGATGTTCGTTGCAGAAGCTTATATGTAGAGGGTGATTCTATATATATTGGTGGGATAAAATTAAAAGCACCTACTGTTAGCGAAGATGGTTATTATGTTAAATTTACTAATCTTTCTAAGAAATTGGAATATAAAAGTACGGCTGATATTGATCATGATAGTTTGACAGGATATGTGGCAGGGGAACATTTAAATCCTGCTCAGGTTGTAAATGTTGCTAAATCAGGCGGAGATTTTACAACAATACAGGCTGCTATAGATTCTATTACCGATGCGACTATAACTAAAAGATATGCGGTAGTAGTGCACCCTGGTATTTATACCGAAGCAGTTACTTTAAAAGATTATGTCGATCTTGTTGGTACGGGACGTACTAATTCTATTATTCAAGGTACAAGCGGAACGGTTCTAACATTTCCGGCTACTAAATGTACTGTTTCGGAAATGGGTATAGTCGTAGATTATGGTACATTAACCGCTAACTCGACTGCTATAACTTCGGCGGGTGCTGATTCTGTTATGAAGGATTGTGATATTACCGTGACTAAATCGGCCGGTGATTTTACTATGCACGGCATGGAAATTACGGCCGGTAGTTTCAGAATGTCAGACTGTTATTATGCTTTTACTGATACGAGTGCTGCAACAGCGACACAGCTTGTTCAATCTGCTATTGTTCAGACTGGTATATTGACTACGGTTATTATGAATAATAATGAAGTGATAGTATCTACTACCGATACAAATGACGATTTAGTTGGCTTTGAAACTACGGCTACTATAACAGGAGAGTGTATACTTTCAAATAATCTTATATATGTTAATGCTGGAGCTGCCGGATCGAGTGCGACAGGGCTCTGGCTTTATGGGACCGGTACAAGTGCAATCTTTATCCAGAATCGTATTGTAGTTAATTGCAATGCTTCCGCTTATGGTTTTTGGATAGATTCAACGGCGGGCGGAGCGGTAGTAGACACCAGGCATAATGTAATTATTGTTACGGCTGTGGGTGCTGCCGAGGGTTTTAATGTGGCCACTGGTGATACTATAAATAGTACCTATGATAAGATTACGGCTAAGACACCTTTTACGGGGGCTGGTACAATAACCTATGCAAGTTCTCCTACTGATGGTGAAGTAGCGACTACAGGCAGGGGTGTATTTGCCGGAGTTGAGATAAGAGGGGAAGCCACTGCCAATATAGCGATTGGTGATGACACTACTTTGGATGCCTTGGCAACCACACCGACGTATAACATAGCTATCGGCAATGGTGCAGGTTCAGGTGTTACTGATGGTGATTTTAATATTCTCATAGGTTATCGGGCAGGTTATCTTCAAGCTGCTGCTTCCGGGATTG
>Ga0209536_100013503_pt1 | contig 11777 bp, 14 predicted proteins | sample DeeMarSeWOR28_12_FD_187461 | JGI IMG/M metagenome (GOLD analysis project Ga0209536, IMG submission 187461) | Marine sediment microbial communities from White Oak River estuary, North Carolina - WOR-2-8_12 (SPAdes) (version 2) | ecosystem: Environmental > Aquatic > Marine > Intertidal zone >...
TGCGTGACCTGATGGACAGGGAAAGCCAATGCATTGTTGGCGAGGGTGCAATGCCGTTGCCGGCGATTTTCCGGCAACTGGTGGCCATGGACTACTCGGGGTATGTCAACCTCGAGTACGAGATCGATGCCTCCGATCCCCTGCCCGGAATGCAGCGGTCCTTCGCCTACATGCGGGGCGTGTTGGCAGGTCTGGGGATAGCGGAACTCTAGTCGTGGGAAGGCTCGCCAAACTCGGCTGACCCTGTCGCTATGCGTGGTAGCACCGGAGGCAACCAAGCCCAGGCGGGCTGCCTTCACAAACTGCAAAGATGGATCTTGGAAGAGTGCCCGCGATTGCTTCAATGGGAATGGTCCTTCCGAATAAGATCGAGACTCAACCCTCGAGCCGCTCGAGATGACGGCCAGGCCGCCAGCGTTGCACCACCAGACGGTGAGATCAAAGCGTCACACCGGTTTTCCAAATGGCAATGTCGCGGTAGTCGTAGCGCTCGTTGTTGGTTCGTAGCCGGCCGCTGGCAACGTCCAGCAGCAGGTCGAACAGGCCGGCTTCCAGTTCATCCATCTCGGCGGAGCCGTCTTGCACGGCTCCGGCGTTGAAGTCGATCCAACGTGGTTTCCTCTCATAGACCGCGGTGTTCGATGAAATCTTGATGGTCGGCACGGGCGAGCCCATGGGTGTGCCACGGCCGGTAGTGAACAGCAGGACAGTTGCCCCTGCCGCAACCAAGGCTGTCGCAGATATGCCGTCATTGCCCGGGGCTTCGAGCAGCGAGAGCCCTGAGGTCCGCTTGCGTTCTCCGTAGCGAAGCACCTCCGTCACTGTCGCGCTGCCGCCCTTCCTGATCGCACCCAGTGCCTTTTCCTCCAGCGTAGTCAAGCCGCCCGCGATATTGCCAGGTGAGGGGTTCTCATAGATGGGACGACCGTGTGTTAGGTAGTACTGCTTGAAATCGTTCACCAAACGCTCCATTTCGCGGAACAGTCCCTCGCTGGCCGCACGGTTCAGCAACGTCTGCTCGGCGCCGAATATCTCCGGCACCTCGGTGAGAATGGCGCCACCCCCGTGAGCTGTGATCCGATCGGTAATGCGTCCGACGAGAGGATTGGCCGTGACACCACTCAGGCCATCCGAACCTCCGCACTTGAGTCCCACTACGAGATCGGCAATGGGGTACTCGGCGCGGCGGTCCCGCTGCATTGAACTGACCAGTTCCGCCACTACTGCCACACCGTGCTCCACCTCGTCGTCAACATCCTGCGAGTTGAAGTACCGTACCCGCGCTCGATCGATGTCCCCGGCGACCTGCAGCAGACTGTCGACCTGATTGTCCTCGCACCCAAGACCCAAGAGGAGCACACCACCGGCATTGGGATGCCCGATCAGACCCGCAAGTATGCGCCTCGTGTGCTCCAAATCGTCGCCCGATTGGCTACAGCCATAGGGGTGCGCGAAAGTGTGAACGCCATCGATGCGTGCGCCAAACTGCTCACTGCAGATCCGAGCAATTCGAGCGGCGGAGCGGTTCACGCAACCCACGGTGTTCAGAACCCACACCTCATTGCGCGTTCCCACAGCTCCGTTTGACCGGCGGTACCCTCCGAACGTGCGGCCGGCGCTGATCGCTTGGGTTGAAGCAGCCACCGGTTGATACCGATACTCCACCGCCCCTGCCAGATTCGTCCGCATGTTGTGTGAGTGCACCCAGGAGCCTGCCGCAACCGCCTGGGTGGCTTGGCCAATTGGCTGCCCGTACTTCACCACCTGTGCACCCACGCACAGATCAGCCAGGGCGATCTTGTGGCCGACCGGTACGTTCTGCTGCACCAAGAGTGACCGTCCGTCGATGGAAACCTCTGTTCCCGCATCCAGCGATATCAATGACACCGCTACGTTGTCTGACAGATGTAGTCTCAGCAGGGCGGATCTCATTCTTCGCTCTCAGTGATCAGCGAGCATCGCTCTTTGGTGCTGGCAGAATGGAGTACTTTCGCATAATATAGCGCCGGTCGGTACGCCAGCTCTGCGTCGTAGCCTGACTCGTACGACTCATTCTTACTGGCATCAATCTGAATGCTCTCCAAGGCACCGTGCATGGGTCACAATTCCCTCGATCTCGCTGGACGCACGGCAGTGGTCATCGGCGGCACGTCGGGGATTGGACGCGCCATAGCCCTCGGCCTCGCCGAGGCAGGTGCGGACGTGGTCGCCAGTTCACGGCGCGCCGACATGGTGGCAGCGACTGCCGATGCAATCGCGGCACTCGGCCGCCGCACGCTCCGGATCACCACGGACGTCACCGACTCCGACTCGCTGAAGGGGCTCCTCAACGCTTGCGTCGAGGAATTCGATGGAGTCGATGCTCTGGTGAACTGCGCCGGGACGACCAAGAAGGTCGCTGCTCTAGAGATGGACATGAATGATTGGGGCAGAATCGTTGACGTCAATCTCACCGGGACGTTCCGCGCATGTCTGATTTTCGGAGAGCATATGCTGGGCCGCAGAAGGGGCCGGATCATCAACATTGCCTCGCTGGCTTCCTTCGTGGGCCTGTACCAAGCGGCGGCTTATGGGGCAAGCAAGGCGGCGGTCGTCGCCCTGACCAAATCACTCGCAGTGGAATGGGCCTCAAGCGGCGTATGCGTGAATGCGATAGCGCCAGGCGTGTTCCCCACTGATCTGAACCGGGAACTACTGGATGGCACCGAGCGGGGAAGAGAGCTGCTCATGCGCACACCCATGAAGCGATTCGGCAGAGTCGCTGAGATCGCCGGAGCTGCTGTGTTCCTGGCCTCCGAGGCTGCGAGTTTCGTGACCGGCGAGGTGATCGTAGTGGACGGTGGATTCCTGGCCAGCGGAGTCAACCAGTGAATTCCCCGAGCACGGCTGGAAGTCCGACGCTATCAGACACGCTGTTCCGAATCCCCCGCCAGAACGGCCTTCACCCGGTACAGATACGCGGGGAGGGTGGAGCCCGAGAACTGAGCAGCTGGCGGCTGAGACTGAGGCCACAACAGAACGCGGTGTTTCAGTCACGGGACGAAGAAGCGGTGCTGGTACTCCAAGAAGGCAACGGCCGGCTCGCGGTGACGGACAACGCCTGGGAGGTGAGCCGCAGGAGCGTATTCGACGAGCTGGCTACGGCTCTGTACCTCCCGCCAGGTGTGAAGCTCACGATCACTGCGCACGCTCCGCTCGAGGCGATCATTGTCGCCGCTCCAGCGCAGCCTGGTGGTCTGCCGGTGTTGGTAGGTGCCGACCAGATTCGAGTGCAACAACGCGGCACAGCGAACTACTCCCGAGAGGTCCACGACATCCTCGTGCACGACCCTTATGCGAAACGGCTGCTGGTGGGTGAGACCTTCAACCCTCCAGGAAACTGGAGCAGCTATCCGCCGCACAAGCACGACGGCAAGGATGGAGAACCACGACTGGAGGAAGTCTATCACTACCGAGTAGATCCACCCCAGGGGTTCGGCCACCAGTCGCTGTACACGGCCGGTGGGGAATCGGTCACCCATATGGTGAGAGACGGGGACGCGGTGTTCATTCCGTACGGGTACCATCCGGTCTCTGCGCCGCCGGGATACCGCCTCTACTATCTCTGGGCCTTGGTCGGGGAACAGCGAGCCCTCGCTGTTCATGAGGACCCGCATCACAGCTGGATCACCGCTCCATGAACGGAGCAGGCGCAGCCAGTTGAAAGTGAGTCTGCTATGAAAATCGTAGACGGGCGCGTGATCGTCTGCTGTCCCGGTCGCAACTTCGTCACGCTCAAACTCACAACTGACAAGGGGATCTACGGCCTCGGCGACGCAACGCTGAACGGTCGGGAACTCGCCGTTGCGAGCTACCTGGAAGATCATGTGGTACCGCTCCTCATCGGGCGGGATCCGCGCCGAATCGAAGACACATGGCAATACCTATACAAAGGCGCCTACTGGCGTCGTGGTCCGGTCACCATGGCGGCCATTGCGGCAGTAGACACGGCGCTGTGGGACATACAGGGAAAGGCGCTTGGCGTTCCAGTCCATCAACTATTGGGTGGGGCATCACGCGACTGGGTGCTGGTGTACGGGCACGCGAGCGGAGCTGACGTCGGCGACACTCTCCGGGCGATCGAGCGTTACCGCGAACTCGGTTACGAGGCGATACGCGTACAATCCGGCATTCCGGGCCTCGAGGGCACCTACGGTGTCGGCAGAGGAGATCTGTATTATGAGCCTGCCGAACCAGGACGACCGCCCGAACAGCGCTGGAGCACGGAGCGATACTTGGACTTCGTACCGGAGCTGTTTGCGCAGGCGCGGTCCGAGTTCGGCCCCGAGCCGCTACTCCTCCACGACGCACATCACCGGCTCACGCCAATCGAAGCGGCACAGCTCGGCAAGAGTCTCGAACCGTACCACCTGTTCTGGTTGGAGGATCCGGTTCCAGCCGAACTCCAAGAGGGTTTCCGCCTAATTCGGCAGCACACTACCACTCCTCTCGCCGTCGGCGAAGTGTTCAACAGCATCCATGACTGCCAGCAGCTGATACAAGCGCAGCTCATCGATTACATCCGGACGACGGTTGTCCACGCCGGCGGCATTAGCCACCTCCGCAAGATCGCGAACCTCGCCGAATTGTATCATGTGCGAACCGGCTGCCACGGAGCTACCGACCTGAGCCCGGTGTGCATGGCGGCGGCTCTCCACTTTGACCTCAGCGTGCACAACTTCGGCATCCAGGAATACATGCGGCACAGCGAAGAGACGGATCGCGTTTTCCCCCACGAATACACCTTCGAGCGGGGGAGGATGCATCCGGGGGAGGCACCGGGCCTGGGTGTAGACATCGACCAGGAGTTGGCCGCCGAGTATCCGTATCAGCGGGCTTACCTACCGGTCAATAGAAAGCTTGACGGCACCATGCACAGTTGGTAGCGCGTAATGTCACAGTCATGAATCGTCGCGACAGTCTCATACTGGCTCTTTCCCTCGCAACAGCCGCGTGCGGGGCCAGGAGCGACGTGACTGTCATCAAGCTGGCACATGGCCTCGACCCGACCCACCCAGTTCATCACGCAATGGAGTTCCTGGCCAAACGCGTTCTCGAAGAATCGGGTGGGACGATGCGCGTCGACATATATCCGAGCGAGCAACTCGGCACGGAACGGCAGGCACTGGAACTGCTCCAGATCGGGAGCCTAGGGATGACGAAAGTCTCCGCGGCAGTGCTCGAGAATTTCGCAGCGCCGTTCAAGGTGTTGAGTCTGCCGTACATCTTCCGTGACGAGGCACACCAGTGGGCAGTGCTAGAGGGTCCCATCGGCCGGGAGATGCTGGCCCTGGCAGCGCGTTTCCGGCTGCGCGGTCTGTGCTTCTACGATGCGGGGAGCAGGAGCTTCTACACGAAGGACCGTCCCATTGTAGTACCGTCGGACCTCGAGGGACTCAAGATCCGCACACAGGAAAGCGCTACCGCGACTCGGATGGTGAGCCTACTCGGTGGCTCCGCGACACCCATCGCATGGGGTGAGCTTTATACGGCTTTACAGCAGGGTGTCGTGGACGGCGCGGAGAACAACCCGCCGTCTTTCCATCTATCCCGGCACTACGAAGTCGCCCGCTATTACTCCCTCAACGAACATACGGCCGTCCCGGATGTGCTTCTGGTCAGCACAGTCGTATGGAACGATCTGACCAGGCAGCAGCAGCAATGGCTGCAGCAAGCAGCCGACGAGTCAGCCCAGTACGAGAAGCTGCTGTGGCAACAGGCAACGGAGGAGGCGTTGCGCGCCGTGCAAGAGGCCGGCGTCCAAGTCATCCGACCGGACAAGGCCCCGTTTGCCGCACTGCTCTCATCCATGTACGCAGCTTATCGCGGCGAGCCTACTGTAACGGCGCTGATCGAACGGATCCGAGCGGAGGCCACGATCACTGGCGACGAACATTGAGTCTCTCGTATCGCCGATGACAGGCACCATCAAAGTCGTCGACCGCGCGCTCGGTTGGGCGCTAGTTGCCCTAATGGGTATCGCCGTGGTGAATGTCCTGTGGCAGGTGTTCACGCGGTTCGTGCTCACCGACCCAAGTTCCTTCACGGACGAGCTTGCCCGCTATCTCCTGATATGGATTGGACTTCTGGGAGCGAGCTATGCGGCGGGCAGGCAGATGCACCTCGCCATCGACCTGCTACCTGCGAAGCTCACCGGACGGCCGCGGTTCTATTTGGGCGTATTGATAGAAGCCTGCATCTTCCTATTCGCACTGTCAGTGTTCGTTATCGGTGGAATCCATCTGGTTGCGCTCACGCTCACACTCGGCCAGACCTCCGCCGCACTCCACGTTCCCCTCGGTTACATCTACCTGGCACTGCCATTGAGCGGACTCTTGATGATGCTCTATTCGGTTGGGGCCGTCGTGGAACTCTTTGCCGAGCTACGCGAGTTGGAAGGCAGCACCGACGGAGCCGGGGAGGTACGCTGATGGAATGGGTCGACGTCCTCGTGCTCGGCTGTTCGTTCGCGATCCTGTTGGCCGTGGGTGTGCCGGTGGCGTTCTCCATCGGCATCTCCACCGTGCTTACCATGCTGCTGAGCATCAAGACCGGGCCCGCCCTCACGACAATGGCACAGCGTATCGCGACGGGCCTCGACTCGTTCACGCTTTTGGCGATCCCCTTCTTCATACTTGCCGGACAGTTGATGAACCGGGGAGGGATTGCTCGGCGGCTGATCGAATTCGCCAAGGCCCTGCTGGGTGGCCTCCCGGGCGGGCTCGCTCACGTCAACGTTCTTGCCGCCATGCTGTTCGCCGCGATATCGGGCTCTTCGGTGGCCACTGCGTCGGCGGTCGGCAGCATAATGGGACCGCGCATGGAGGAGGAGGGTTACGAGCGGAGCTTTGGGGCCGCCGTGAACATCACGGCTGCGACGACCGGCCTCATCATTCCACCGAGCAACATCCTGATCGTGTTTTCGTTGGCGAGCGGAGGGGTGTCGATCACCGCGCTGTTTCTGGCCGGATACTTGCCCGGGATACTCGTGGGGCTGTCGTTGATGTTGGTGGCCGGGGTCTTGGCCGTGCGGAAGAGATACCCTGTGGCGGCTCGCACGGGTTGGCGAGAGATGAGCAAGCGATTCCTCGCCGCACTGCCCAGCCTGCTGATGCTCGTGGTAGTCATGGGCGGAATCGTCTCCGGCGTATTCACCGCCACGGAAGCGGCCGCGGTCGCCGTGCTCTACGCCCTCGTCCTCGCCCTGGCCTACCGGGAGATCACGCCGCGGGACCTGCCTGAGATACTCCTCAGCACGTCAGCCACGACGGCTATCGTGCTGCTGTTAGTAGGTACGTCCATCGGTATGTCCTGGATTCTTGCGTACGAGAGCATACCACAGAACGTGAGTCTGGCGCTGATCGGGCTCACCGAGAACAAGATCTTGATCCTTCTCATCATCAACCTGATTTTGTTGGCCGTCGGGGTCTTCATGGACATCACGCCGGCGGTGCTGATTTTCACTCCCATCTTCCTACCGATCGCGGTGCGACTCGGTGTGGACCCCACTCATTTCGGTATCATCATGGTTCTCAACCTGTGCATCGGCCTGTGCACCCCCCCGGTGGGAACCGTGCTGTTCGTCGGTGTTGGCGTGGCGCAAACGTCCATCACAAGCGTCATACGGCCGTTGCTACCGCTCTACATCGCGATGATCGTGGCATTGATGATCGTGACATACTTCCCCGGCCTGAGTTTGTGGTTGCCGGGTCTGTTTGGCGCACAGTGAAGCGCGGGCGCCCGCGTCAGCACTTCGTCGTGTCACTTGCACATACCCGGACCGAATCACACAATTCTCCGTCGCCCTCCGGCGACCGTGAGTTCCGCCTGATCAATCAGCAACTGGGAGGGTACATGCCGACGACCTCAGCGACCCGCCTGCCAGCGATCGCGGTAGCTCTGGCAATCGCGCTCCCCGTGCATGCGCAGCAAGCCGGATTCCAGAGCGCCGACCTCTATCAGCTCAAGTCGGTGGGGGATGTGCAGCTCTCGCCGGACGGGCGACACATCACCTATAGCCTGACCAGCCGGGAGGATCCGGGCCGGCCGGCGTCGACGATCTGGATCCACGATGTGGCAGCTGGTACCAACACGCACTTGGTGGACGGATCCGGGGCGCGGTGGTCGCCCGACGGTTCCCGCATCGCCTACTTCGGTCATGTGGGTGATCGCAGCGGGCTGATCGTCGTGCAGCCTGACGGCCGGAACGCCAGGTTCCTCGCCGAGGTTCGGGGCACCAACCACCCCCTTCCCTCGAGTGGAGAGCGTCTGACCTGGGCGCCTGACGGCAGCGCGATCGCCTTCGTCTCGACCACGCCGGGACCGGAGTCCGCTGAAGCCTCCGGGGATCCAGTAGTCATAACTCGGTATCTCTACAAGCCCACCGCAGCCGAGGGGTTGACGCGGTTCAATGACAATCGAAGGTCCCACATCTTCACCGTCAGTCTGGCATCAGGCGAAGTGCGACAGCTAACCGACGGCCCGTACTACGAGCACTCCATTGATTGGTCGCCCAGCGGCGAGGAGATCTTGTTTGTCTCGAACCGCGAGCAGAATCCCGACCGCTTCTTCAACTACGACATCTTCGCGGTGAGTGCGGAAAGGGGAACAATTCGCAGGCTCACGCAGACAGAGAGCGCCGAGTACCGGCCCAGTTGGTCGCCCGACGGTCGGACCATCGCGTATCAGGGGACCCGTCGCGGGCTCACTTCATCTGAGACGACGATGGAGGACACCCATATATGGGTGCTGGATGCCGACGGCTCCCGTCGGCGTGAGGTCGGGAGCGCAATCGACAACCGGCAAGGCGCTCCACGATGGTCGGCCGATGGGCGCTCGATCTACTTCACCGTGCAGGAACAGGGCAGTGTCGGACTCCACCGCGTGGACGCGGACGGTGGGAGTCACGTGGTGGTCATTGGAGAACCGGGAGCCGTCGGCGACTGGTCGGTAGCCGGCGGTGGCACGGTTGCGTACACCTTCTATTCAGCCAGTGATCTACCCCAGCTCTACCTGCGTGACTACGGGCAGGTGCATCAGTTGACTGATGTGAACCGGCAGTTGTTGGATCGTCGTCGAGTGGCCGAGGTGGAGTCGCTGCGGTTTGTCAGTTTCGACGGGCAGGAGGTGGAGGCCTTCTTTACCCATCCTCTGGGTCGGCGCGAGGGTTCCAAGCACCCCATGATCACCATGATCAAAGGGGGGCCACACGGCCAGCGGGGCCCCCAGTTTGACCACAAGACGCAGGTGTACGCGGCACAGGGCTGGGCGGTGCTGAAGGTCAACTATCGCGGTTCAACGGGATATGGCCAGGCGTTTGCCGATGCCATCTTCGGTGACCAGAACGGTGGCGAGGCCAAGGACGTGATGTACGGCGTGCAGGCGGCGCTCCGGCGTCACGACTGGATCGATGGGGATCGACTCGGCATCGAAGGAGGGAGTTACGGGGGACAGCTGACCAACTGGATCATCACGCAGACGGACAGGTTTGCCGCCGCTATCCCAATCGCCGGCATCTCCAATCTGATCAGCTTCAACTACATGGCCTACTACCACGACTATCTGGCGGTGGAGTTTGGCGCCTATCCACACCAGGAAAACCTCATGGAGCTGCTGTGGGAACGCTCGCCCTTGAAACACGTGGCGCGGGTGCGTACACCCACAATGCTGGTGCACGGGGAGAACGACAACGACGTGCCGATTGCCGAAGCCGAGCAGTTCTACGTCGCACTACACGATGTGGGAGTACCCGCGGTGATGGTGCGGTACCCGCGGGAAGGACACGGCGTGCGGGAGACCGCTCATGTCGTCGATCTCATCGACCGCAGCGTTGCGTGGTATCGCAGGCACTTCGGGAAGTAGCAGTCCGGAATCCGCGGCCCGCGATGAAGCCGACGTGAGTGATGTGACCTGGCAGGACGTCAAGGCGGGGAGGCCTTGGGGAAGAATGGCTCACGGGGAAAAGCCGGATTTGCGGTCGGCCCACGACGAACCGGTGCTTTTTGGGTACATTTGATATCCATAATCCCAGATGGAGGGCAGTTCATGGCGAGACCGACCCCACAGACACAAGCGAAACGGAGACGTGAGCTTTCCAAGCAAGAAGAACGCAAGGCCAAACAAGAACGGCGCGCGCTGAGGAAAGAGCAGAAGACCAAGAATGGAGACAGTTCCGTTCCGCCCGGGCAAGATCCAGATCTCTACGGGATTGTTCCCGGCCCTCAGCCGCCTCTCGAATAGCAATCGTTGACACCTACCCCCAAAGGGGGTAGGTACCGCCTCAGAATTGCACGAAGCAACGGCCGCTCCGGGATCGGCTCGGTCGTAACAGTCTTTCGACGCCTCCCTGAGTGAGCACCCGACGTGGTCCGGGACATTCGATCCCTCATGCCTTCGGGCCCGCCGCCCTGACAGTCTCTGGGACGTGTGCAGTGAACTGCTCGAAGTTCTCGGCGAACATCCCGGCCAGTTTCTTCGTCTGGGCGTCGTACGCAGCAGTGTCCGCCCAGGTCGCCCGGGGGTAGAGCACGTCGTCGGGCACGCCTGGGCACTTCTCTGGCACTGCCAGGCCGAAGATCTTGCCTATCCGCATCGGGACATCATCCAGCGCACCCCCGAGCGGGTATTAAAGTCCACTTTTACGGTGGGAGTCTCAGAGATCAGGATCGGATTATCTTTTGAGAACATGGGCATCACATAAAAACGGTCGTCAAAAGATAGATTTAACTGCGGCAGCTCGATATCCGCCGCGCCGATCCTCCTAACATATGAGCTGTCATCGTAGATCCACAAATCTTCAAGGTAATATTCGCCCGCGATCTCGATCGACTCGCTCACTCGCCCGCAGCCTCCAGCGTGAACTTCGTTATGTCATCCGGCACGAAGAGCTCCCCGTCCACCTTACCCAGAGCAGGGAGAAGTCTCGCGCGACCATAGTCTGAACCACGGCGAGGAGGAGATCTGTGAACTTGTAGCCGACGAAGAACAGGGCTATCGCTAGTAACGCGAAAGGGAGAATGCGCAGCAGAGGTGTCCTTGCCTGAGGTTGGCCTCCAGTTCGTCTCATCACACGGCCGCAGATTTCTCTGACCGCTTGTGCTCGACGCTGCTTCAGGTAGTAGCCTGTAGGAGCCGGCAATCTGTCCTGAAGCTCTTCGACGGTATGCTCAATTTCGGACATTGATTCTGAAGAAAGCCCGGTCGACAGTTTCTGGGCTGAAGTCGCTGAACTGCGTCAGCTCGGTACAGGGGTAGAGCCACCGCATGTTCCGTAGCAGGCCAATCGGGAGCTCCCGTTCCGTCCAGACGGCCCAATCGACACTACGGGCCTGCCAGAAACGACGCTCGAGTTCCAACTTTTCGAGCGTCCGCGGTGACGCCAGCTTCTCCGATGGCTTGCCGAAGCGCAGGCTGTTCACCAGGTCGTTGGCGGTATCGAGGCGTTTATCCTTCATCGTTTGCTCGACTTTGCTTTCGACCGCTTTCCGGGTGTCCTTGTCGCCCAGGTTGGCGATTTCGGCCTCGCTGATGCCCATCTTCCTCAGGGCGTCGATCTTCGCCGCGTTGCCCCGCTTGGCCCTGAAAACCAATATCTTCATGGCCGCCTTCTTGGCCAGCGCTTTTCTCAGGGCCTTATAGATGATGAAACTGGCGCCGAGGCTGGCGGCCAGGATGGCCATGGCCAACCCCACCGGCCCGCCGGCGATGCCGATGATGGCCACGGTGGCCACCACCACGGC
>Ga0209536_100013504_pt1 | contig 11777 bp, 10 predicted proteins | sample DeeMarSeWOR28_12_FD_187461 | JGI IMG/M metagenome (GOLD analysis project Ga0209536, IMG submission 187461) | Marine sediment microbial communities from White Oak River estuary, North Carolina - WOR-2-8_12 (SPAdes) (version 2) | ecosystem: Environmental > Aquatic > Marine > Intertidal zone >...
GGCCCATTCGTTAGAACGCTTCTTGACTGCATCCATCATGTCGGTCCGTGGTTTGGCAAGAATGTCGATCATCATGCGGCGCCCCAACTCCATCCTGATTTCAGAATCAATAACGTCACCCAGGCGTAACAGGGCGCCTTCTATATCCCGCATGGTTGTATAGAACTTCAGAGGGTCCACAACCCGCCATTTGGCATAACTTTCTATCGTCAGGTTCTTTTTATCCGCTGTAAATATCTCCGTCCGGGGGGCGTCATAGTCCAACAGGCGGTTATCAAAAGGGATGATCTTCTGAATAATCGGAATCTTGATGTGCAGGCCGGGTCCGATAGTTTCTTCGGCCGGCCGGCCCAGTTGGACAAGGACGGCCCGTTCGGTCTGGTCGACGGTGTAAAAGGAAGAATAGAGCGCACCCAGCAGTAGAACGATTATAATTAAGACAGGTCCGGCTTTTTGCCCCATTTGATCACCGCAGGTCTTTTTTTTCTTTGGCCGTTTCCGATATCCGCTGACCTAATTCCTGCAGCGGCAGCAACGGCAGTATCCCCTGTTTATCCGAATCAATCACCAATTTTCGAGATTTGCTTGCTATTTCTTCCATGGTCTCGAGATAGAGTCTCTTGCGGGTTATATCCTTGGCCTCGCGATACTCTTTAAGCAAAGCCAGGAAACGGGCGGTTTCGCCCTGAGCCCGTTTGATTTTTTCTTCTTTATATGCTTCGGCTTCCCGCTGGATCCGGACAGCCAGGCCGCTGGCAGTGGGCAGGATGTCGTTGCGGTAACTTTCGGCTTCATTGACGGCCTTATTTTTTTCCTCACGCGCCGAGATCACCTCTTTAAAGGCATCTCCGACCTGCTCCGGCGGTTGTACGGCCAGAAGCTGTACGGTTGACACCTGCAAGCCGGATTCATAGCTATCCAGAATTTCCTGAAGTGTTTTTCGGGCATCATTTTGAATATCGAACCTGCCATGGGTCATGGCCTCGTCAATTTTGTTTTGGCCCATGATCGCGCACAGGGTCGCTTCGGCCGCATCCCGGATGGTCTTGGCGGGATCGGCTACTTTGAAAAGATAGTCTGTTGCGCTTTTTATCTTTAATTGTACGATGAACCACAGGTCAACGATATTCTCGTCGCCCGTCAGCATCAGGGCTTCTTCAGGTACGGTTTTGTATTGCGGAGGTCGACCCGGGTCCACCGTCCTGAAACCGAATTCGAAACGCTGTACTTCGGTCACCCTGGGTTTGTTCAGTGATTCGATGGGATAAGGCAGATGGTAATGCAGGCCGGGTTCCGCGGTTCGGCTGAATTTGCCAAACAGCTTGACCACGCCGACCTCATTTGGAGCGACAACATATATTCCGGAAAGTATCCAGACCGGGACCACGATCAGGATGGTCAGGTAAAAGCCGGGCAACCGCTTGCGGAACTTTTTGAGCTGCCCGATGATTTTATCCGGATCCGGCAGCTTGAGATGCGTTTTCATCTTCTGTTGCCATTTGCCCCTTTGGCTATTTTGCGTATCATTCATTATTCATCTTCCGGAGGCTTTTTTTCGTCCGTCTCAAGTGCCTTGGTCAACCCCTTGAGATCGCCTCCGGCGATACCGATATCTTTGAGAATCGCATCAACCAGCGGCGCCTGACCCCGATACCGCAAAGCACTGGTGATCAACTGATCGGCCAGGTTGCCGCTTCCCGGCGGGTGTTCAGCCCCGTCGTGTGAATGGCCGTGCGGGACAAGTCCATCAACTTGAAAGATCTTAATCCCGTCGATAGACTCAATGGGTTTGACACTTTCTCGAATGACCTCCGCCAGGTGCTGAATAATGGCCATTTTGATACGTGCGGCGCTCTTGGCCGGGTCGAGCACGTTTTCGGCCTCGTGCAGTGCCCGGGTGCCGTCGGCCTCGACTTTATATCGTTTTTCAGATGCTTTGACCCGGATCATTTCAGCTTCGGCTTCGGCTTCGGCGATTTTTCTGATCTTTTCGGCCTGGCCGTCGGCCACGATTTTGACGGTCTCGGTTTCGCTCATGGCCGCCTTCATCTTTGCCTCTGCAGCTTCTTTCAAGCTGATGGCTTCACGTTCAGCTTTTTTACGGGCGTCTAAAATATCGATCGCCTTCTGACGTTCGGCGATTTCCATCTGCCGGGCGGTAATTACCTGCTCCTGCGCCTTGACCATCAGGGCGCGGGTTTTGTCAACCTCGGCCTGGGCGGCGGTATGTTCCTGGGTCTTTTCTTCAAGCGCAATCGCACGGTCCAAATCCGCCAATTCAACACTCTTTTTGCGTTCTACCTCCACAATTTCAAGTGCTTTGATCCGGTCCAAATCTTTTTGCTTGATAAGCAGTTCTTTGGCGATTTTCTCCTCTTCGACCAATTTTTCGGCAGCGATGCGCACCTGATCAAGTTGCCGTTCGGCTTCAATTTTCGCCTCGCGAAGCAGTTGATCTTTTTCAATCTCGGCGGTTTCAATCGCCTTTGCCCTGGCAATCTCTTTCTCTTTGAGCAGTTGTTCTTTGGCGATGCGCTCTTCTTCCAAGGTGCGTTCGGATACAATCTTGGCCTGATCAACCTTTTGCCGCGCCTGCACCCGGGCCTCTTCAGACCGCTGGTCATGATTTGTCTGAGTCACCTCAAGGGCTTGAGCGCTTATTATTTCGGTTTCTTTGAGGCTTTGATTTTTTGCGATACGCTCCTGTTCAATCGTACGTTCGGAAGATAGCTGTACCAGCTCGATCTGCTGTTTGGCCATGATTTCGGCTTCTTTGGCTTGCCGTTCTCTCTCCACCTGTTCTTTGATAATACCGGTGTGTTGCTCCGCCCGGCGCACTTCGATTTCGTGCTGTTGTGCCAGTTTGGCGAACTCTTCCTCTTTTCCCAGTTCAAGCTTTCGCCGCTGGGCTTCAAGATCCTTTTGGCGGATAGCGACTTCGGTATCACGTTCGATGGCGTTGCGCTGCTTTGCGCGGGTCTGAATCATTTCGGCCAGCAGTGTCAGGCCCTGGGCATCAAAGGCATTGTCCGGGTTGAAGTGCTTCCGGTCGGTCTGCTCCAAATTGCTTAAGGAAACCGATTCAAGTTCAAGGCCATTCTTTGAAAGCCCCTCACCCACCGACTCCTGCACCCGCTGGACGAATTCGCCCCGATTCTGGTGAAGATCGTCCATATTCATCTCAGCCGCAACAGCCCTGAGTGCGTTTACAAACTTACCTTCGACCAGTTCCTTGAGAGCGTCCGGATTCATCGTGCGCCGGCCTAATGTCTGTGCGGCCGCCGCGATATCGTCCAAGGTGGGTTTGACCCGCACGTAGAACTCCGCCTGAACATCCATCCGCAAACGGTCCTTGGTGATCAACGCCTGTTGATTCGCACGAATAACTTCAAGCCGGATGGTATTCATGTTGACCTGAATGACTTCATGCAGCATCATAAAGACGAGCGCGCCGCCATTCATCACCACTTTCTGACCACCAAAACCGGTTCGCACAAATGCGGTTTCCTTGGAGGCCCGCTGATACCTCCGGGAGAAAATCAACCAAACAACGAAAAAGGCAATCGCAATACAGATAAAAAGTACAAACAACAATGCAGGTATTGACATAATCATTCCCTCTTAGGTGGTATTCGGTTCGTTGCTAAAACTCGGCCAAGGTTTCAGGCCCTGGTTGCAGAGGATCTTGCCGAAGTCCATTGGCGCTGTGGCGATCCTGTTTTTCCAGGGTGAAATATCGATTCTATTGGCGATACAATGGCGAATCACGCCGGCATCATGCGCTTTTCCGACAAGCAGCGCTCCAATGATGCATGAATCGTCCAGATACAATTTCCGTAACTCGCTATGCTTGAAATCTGCATGCCGCAGTTCCTCATACCGGCCGAACTCGGGTTTGGATTCTCCGATGGAGGCGACGACCACTCCCAGTAGGGTGGTCACGTTCTCACGGAATTGCCCCTGGCGGCGCGCCGGACGACCGGCCATGTTAAACCCGGCGATTTCACCCTGGGCGCAGGCATTAAACCAGGTCGCAATCACCTCCATTTCTCCGGTGATTTCATTTTTACCTTCGGCCACGTCGCCAGCCGCGTAAATGTCCTCCAGATTGGTCCTCATCCGTCCGTCTACCAGAATACCGTAATTTGTCCTGATCGCGGTATGCTTGACCATCTCTGTATTGGGCCGGACGCCTTTGCCCACAACCACCAGGTCGGCCGCCAAGGATTCGCCATATGACGTAACTACCTGAGCCCGGCCCCCTTGGCAGCAGACATTCGTCACCTCTCGTCCAAAAAGGATGTCAACTCCCCGGGCAGCCAGTTTCTCTTGAATGATGAAAGCACTTTCTCTGTCCATTTGTTGGGAAAGCACTTGCTCGGAGCCGACAACCAGCGTCATTTCAAGCCTTTTCCCCAGCATGGCCTTAATGGTCTGCAAACTCACCAGACCGGCACCGATGGCCACGACTTTTTTAGCTTTTTCTCCGACTGCCTTGATCTTATCTGCATCCGCGATGGTTCGTAAGGTCGAGACATATTTCGAGGCATCGGGATCCACGTGATCAAGATCTCTGGCTGAGGCTCCGCTCGCGATCAGAAGATCATCGTAATCCAGCCGCGACCGATCATCGAGATAAATCCGGCGATTGTCAGGGTCCACCGTTTCCACGCGGCGTCCGAAAATTGTCTGAACCTGGTGCTTTTTGTAAAAACCATCTCCCGCGAGAAACAATTGTGACTTTTTTATCTCATCTCCGATGTAGTAAGTCGTCAGCACCGGTGAATAGGCATTGCATTTTTCCGCCGAAATCAAAACAATCGGGCGGGAATCACCGCTTTTACGGATCGCCTTGATGGCGGATAACCCGGCGGCACTATTACCGATGATGGTATGTTTTTTTACCCTGGCCACAATAAATACTTCATTCCAGGCCCAGTTCCCTGAGTTTCATACTGGTTGGAACACCATCGGGGCTCCAACCCCTGAGCCGATAGTATTCCGGCAGCATTTCATCAAGATGAACGACCATACCCTTGGCCGGTCCGTCCGGCATCGGCTCTTCCAGCATCCGTTTCGGCAACGTGTCATCTTTCATTGAAAGTCCGGCTTTCAGGTTGAACAGTCTTTCCTGGTTGAAAATCCGTTCCCCGGTTCGCATCAGTCCCCGATAGTCCCCCATATCGATTCCGGTGGCCGTTTCAGTCAATGCGCGGCAGTCGTCCTCGTTCATCCCCAAAAAGAACATAAAATTGCACATGCCGCAGGAATCGATAATACAAAACCAGTCCTGAATATCCTTGGCCAGTTCCGGTTTATCGTCCCACCTGAGGGGATCCACCGGCCCAAGGTTCCGGTCTGTCGAGATCCGCCAATAATCAACCCCATAAAGGGAAAGGTCCTGCACCTCGCCCCGAATATGGCATCCACCGCGACTGTTGGTGGCGTAACCCAGTCCCATTCCCTGAAGCCCCCGGGGATCGTAGCTGGCAAACTCCAGTTTTTTAGCCCCCATAAAAAGCTCGGGATGGCCATATCGAGATGCCAATCGAAAAGCGCCGTCGGCAAGTATATTGCCGAAACCACGACGATACGCCATGTCCTGGGTCAATTGGATGACGGCTTCAGCGTTACCGAAATTAAGCGGCATGCCGGCATCTTTCAGGGGCAGATAGCCCTCTTCATACAGCTCCATTGCGCAAGCGATGGTCGAACCGGCGGAGATGGTGTCCATGCCCATTTCATTGCAGATAAAGCCGGCCTTGGACACCACTTCGAGATCATTGGTGAAGCAACTCGAACCGTAAAGACCGATGGTTTCATACTCGGGCCCCACGCCTTGGGATGAATACTTCGGATTGGTAATCTTTGTTACCCGACCACATCCGACCGGACAGCTCGGGCAGGCCAGCCCCATGTTTTTTCGGGTAGAATTTTTGGTTGCCAGACGATCGCCGGAGAGCTTCTCCCAGCTCTGATTGGTCCCGTATTTAAAATTCCGGGTGGGCAGAACACCAAACTCCTGGACGTAACTCAAAACACCCGGAGTTCCGATTTGATGAAAGTGCTCGGTGCCGGCAACGTCTACCTTGCGGTAGGCCGCCATCATGGCGGCCCAGAAGGCGGTTTTGTCCGCGACTTTCAAACCCCCGGTGCCCCGAATGGCAATGGCTTTGAGATTTTTGGACCCCATGACCGCACCGACACCGGACCTGCCGGCCGCACGGCCCATATCGCTCATCACACTGGCGATCAGCACCCGGTTCTCTCCGGCCGGCCCGATACAGGTCACTTTGGCATCGGGATGGGTTTCGGCGATAACAGCCGACTCCGTCTCCGTGCTCGTCTTCCCCCATAGGTGCTCGGCGTTGCGGATCTCGACATTGTCGTCATCAATCCACAAATAGACGGGGCCCCTGGATTTTCCTTCCAGGATAATCATATCGTAGCCGGCGTACTTGATGGCCGAGGCAAATGCCCCGCCGGCACTGGAATGGGCAATCGCATCCGTCAAAGGTCCTTTGGTCACCACCATATACCGGCTGCTGCCCGGGGCCCCTGTGCCGGTCAGAGGGCCGGTGGCAAAAATGATTTTATTGCGGGCATCCAGCGCATTCACCGCCGGATCGATTTCATTATAAAGGTATTTGACCCCCAGGCCCCTGGCGCCGATAAAGCTCTCGGCCGCCTGGCGGTCCAATGTTTCGACCGTAACCAGAGGTTCGTTTAAATCCAACCTTAATATATTTCCAGTCCAGCCATTCCACATGGTTATTCCTCCTGATACGAATCTAAAAGTCTTTTAGCCACAATTTTCTGCTTGGCCGTCACGGCGGTTTGGGAATCATCAAACTTTAAGGCGCCACTGCGACAAATTTTAACACACTGGGGGGTGCCGCCGCACAGATCGCATTTTTCAGCCCGGCCCCCGTTTACGGCAATGCATCCGAAGGGACAGGCCATGGTGCACATCTTGCATCCGACACAGCGCTCCGCATTGACTTTTATGATTTTTGCTTCGCTTTTTGAATCCATCTCGATCGTGAGGGCACCCGCCGGGCAAGCCTTGGCGCACCAGGGTTCTTCACATTGATAACAGACGACCGGCACGGCCATCGCCTTATCGATAAACACATTTACCCGGATCCTGGCTTTGAGCGGATTGAATTCATCGTGATGGGCGAAGGAGCATATCAACTCACAGTATCCACACCCGGTGCATTTTGATATGTCAATGACGATTGATTTGGGCATTTCTGCGGTTCCTCCTCAATTTTTGGAATTTCAGCTTTAGGCTTATTTCATCCTCCTACCACTGGCGGAAAGATGGCGATCTTATCTCCAGTGGTTAATTCAGTGTCCAATCCATCCAGAAAAACGATATTCCGGCCGTTTTTTAAGATGGTTACATCACTTCGCAGACGGTTGGTATCTTCGAAAATATTTTCATAACGTTCTTGTGAAGTGCACAGTCGATCCAGTAGAAATCCCACGGACGAAGGGCTGCTCAAGGCGATTTGGATGGATTTTTCTCCAAAAACCTTTCTTATGGTGGCATGAAAATCAACTTGAACGGATATAGTCATTGCTGTAAACCCAGATCTCAAATAAGACCAAAAACCAATTGTTTGGGATTTTGAATTTCGGCCATTGTAATTTGTTTGGTATTTGTGTTTTGTAATTTGAATTTTAACAATTGCTGACACCTGACACCCGACCCTTAGCGTTTCTTACAACCTGTTGCCAGAGAAAACCGGCTGAGCGTCTAATTTAAAAAAGTTGATGCAGCTACCCTTTTTTAGGAGCGAATACCTTCTTGACGACCCTAGATAGTTGATCCCGACCCTTATCTCGGTTCAAACGGGCGAATGGTTCTTTTTTTATCGGAGAGGGCGCGCCGCCGGCATCAAGTAGCCCGGCGGTCTTATCTATTCCGTAACCTGAGTCGCGACGAACGGGTATCTTCGGGAGCCGAAAATCAGATCGAAATTTATCCAACCTTCCCATCTCTCGCGCCGCAAGGTCGGATGCAGGCTTGCCCACGGAATGATTTCCGGGCCGGCGGCTTTGGGATTCCCGCACCGGCTCTTTCATATCTTGCCTTCGGTCCGCCTTAATTCCATCCGGCTTTTCCCCCGGCAGTTCTTTGCTTTTTTCAGGGCTGGTTGATGTTGCCGCAATCGACGCAGCTAATGTGCAGGAGATTCCCAAATAGGCTTCCTTCACGTGTTCGTTGTTTTGTAATTCCTTGCTGGATCCTTCCAGGGCGATGTGTCCTGTTTCCAAAACGTAGCATTTCTTGGCCAATTGAAGGGCTAAATTTGCGTTTTGTTCAATGAGCAAAATGGACATGCCTTGATCTGCAATCTTTTTGATGATGGATCCGACTTCACGGGTCAGAATCGGGGATAAGCCCAGGGAGGGTTCATCCAAAAGTAAAAGTTTGGGTGCGCACATTAAACCCCGGCCGATTGCGATCATTTGCTGCTCGCCACCACTCATTTTGGAAGCGGGTTTGGTAGCTGCCTCAGCGAGCACGGGAAAGTAGCTGTAAACCCGCTGCAGGTCTCGCTCAATTAATTCTTTTTCGCGTCTTAAATAAGCGCCTGTCAACAAATTGTCCCGGATATTCATCTCCAGAAACAGCTTCTTGCCTTCCGGAACATGCCCGATTCCCATTTCCACAATTTCCTCCGGATCCATTCCGTCGATTCTACGACCTTGAAACCGGATTTCACCTTCAGTCAATGGAACCATCCCTGAAATTGCCCTTAGAGTTGTGCTTTTGCCTGCCCCGTTTGCCCCGATCAGACAAGTAATCGCCCCCTCCTCCACCGCCAGGGAAATGCCTTTCAAAGCCTGAAGGCCGCCATAGTGGACTGCGACGTTTTTTAAGTTTAGCATAGATCTATTTCTTCTCCCAAATAGGCCTTGGCCACTTCAGGGTGCTGACACAGGTTTTGAGGGGTGCCTTCCGCAATTTTACAGCCGAAATTGATGCAGGTGATCTCATCACAGGTGCTCATCACTGCGTTCATATCATGTTCCACCAACAAAATGGTAATGCCCTGATCCCGGACTGCCTTTATCTTTTCCATCGTTTCCGCTGTTTCGGTAGGGTTCATACCGCCCACCGGCTCGTCAAGCAATATAATCTTGGGTTCGGTTGCAAGGGCATTCGCTATCCCCAATGCAGCGGCATAACCCTGGGGCAAGTCGGCGGCCCTTTCTTGGGCGACATTCGCTATGCCCATCTGCTCGAGCAAGGCCATGGCACGTTGTTCGACGGCCGCTGTTTTACGCCGGGTTTTCTTATCCTGCCAGAATTGCTGCCATAGATTGACACCGGTGTGTAGATGGCAGCTCATCACCACGTTCTGCAAAGCGGTCATCTCTTTGAAAAGTGCGGTCAACTGGAAGGTGCGCACCAGCCCAAGTTTGGTAATCCGATAGGTAGGCATATTGGTAATATCGCGTCCTTGCCAGATAACCTTGCCCCTGGATGGACGCAAAAAGCCGGATACCAGATTGAACACCGTGGTTTTGCCTGATCCATTGGGCCCGATCAGGCCGTGTATCTGACCCTCCGCCACCTCCATGTCCAGATCATTGACTGCCATATTATGTCCAAAGAGCTTGGACAGTCCCTTTAATTCGAGTATCGCCATAATGTAAAATTTTCTACCTCAGCGACTTTAATTTATTCGGCAAGCTTTCCAATCCATCCGGCAGAAAAATCAAAATCAATATGACAATGGCCCCGTAGATCATGGGTACCCATTCGACCAGCGGTCGCAATAATTCCCCGAGAAAGGTTAAAGTAACCACCCCCAAAATCGGGCCGGCAAATGTGTGGGATCCGCCGAAAACGACCCAGACCAGAAGATAGAGGGTCGCATTGAATCCAAATTGACGGGGCTCTATCGCCCAAAGTCGGTGAGCCAAAAGGACGCCGGCCACACCGGCAAAAAAAGACCCGCCGGCAAAAGCCAGCATTTTGTATTTTGTAATGTTTATACCGATACTTTTGGCAAGCTTTTCCTCAGACGCCAGCGCTCGCCACGAATCTCCGATTCGCGAGCTGTTCAAACGATACATAATGATCAAAGAGAAAAGAGTGATTGTCAGGGTGAGAAAGTAGTATGGAACTGCTTCTTCGAAATCCAGCCAGGCCACATTTTCAACCAGCACCGGCGCAGGCACGGTCAGGCCTTTGTGGCCTCCAAATGGGATTTTGAACCTTGTCCAGCATAATCGAATGGCTTCCCCCGCTGCAAAAGATGCCACAAAAAAGGCAAACCCCTTGGTTCTGGCCAGAGGATAGCTGATGACAAGGCCGACCGCGGCGGCGGTCAAGGCGGACAGCGGCAGTGAAATCCAGAACGGAATCCCCAGGCCGCCGGACAAAAGGGCTGTCCCATAGGCTCCGCACCCCATCATCGGAATGTGGGCCAGAGACCATCCGCCGGTGGTGGTGATCAGTTGAAAGCTGGTGACCAGAATGATGTTGATTAAAAGGTTGGTCAGAAGATCGACTTTATAACCGCTGATGGCAAACGGTGCTGAAATCAAGACAACAGGCAACGTGCCCAACAAGAACGCCTGTTTGTAATTAATTTTCAGCATAACCGGTCATACCCTGCGGCCTGATCGCCAGAAGAATAAGCATTACCAGCACGTTTACCAGGTTGGCGATGGTCGAGTCAAATAGGCTGGTGATGATGGTGGTCAGGAACCCGAAAAAAAGAGAGGCCCAGATGGTACCTTTAATATTCCCCGCTCCGCCGACAATGACGACAACGAAGGCCGTCCACACCACGGAGTGGCCCATGTAAGGATGAACGGACATGATGGGCGCCATCAAGGCCCCGGCCGCTCCCGCCATAGCCGATCCGAGAAGCATCGCCACCGCCGCGCTCTTTTTAACGCTGACCCCTTGCAGCGCAGCTGCCTCCGGTTCCATGGCCGCGGCCCGCAAGGCACGACCTATCTTGAACCGCTCCAGAAAATTCCAAAGTGCGACCAGCAGAATAATGGTGGCTGGAATGACGATAAATCGCTGCCAGCTCGTCGATATGCCGCCGAAATCCAGTATTTGCGGATAGGCTGCCGGTACCGGCTTCATTTTGCCCAAGCCCCATATTTTGACGACCGCCACTTGGAGTATGAAAACCAAACCCACGGACATGATAAAACCACTTAAGATATTTCCCTTAGCCTGACGGAAAACGAGCCGTTCTGAAATAAGGCCCAGAAGTCCCACCAAAACAATCGCTGCCGCCACTGCCAGGAAAAAGGGCCAATGCATTTTGGCGAAAAGGACCCAGACGGTATAGGCGCCAACCATGTAGAATTCACCGTGGGCGAAATTCACGATATGCATGACGCCGAAGACCAGACTTAACCCCACCGCGATCAGAGCGTAAAACGAACTGGTCATCAGCCCGTTTAATATAGTTTGTCCGATGAATTCCATGTTGTTATCGTTTCAGAGTAAAAAATCCCGGCCCGGCTTCCTGCTCGCAAAGCACGATGGCCGGGCTTTCCATGCAATCGTAAACAAGGATAAGCAAGGGATCTGAGTTAAATTAGGACACAGATTTTCACAGATATTTGGTTTCTTGTCGCTTTTAATATCCTGGTAATCCGTGTCCATCCGTGTCCCCAAAAATGGAAATCCCTATCCTTTTGAATTATTTCATATTCCATTTCTCCAGATACTTGAACAAAAGATCTTTGTTCCCCGGCTTGTCAAGCCAGGCGGTCAGACTCTTTTG
>Ga0209536_100013505_pt1 | contig 11776 bp, 8 predicted proteins | sample DeeMarSeWOR28_12_FD_187461 | JGI IMG/M metagenome (GOLD analysis project Ga0209536, IMG submission 187461) | Marine sediment microbial communities from White Oak River estuary, North Carolina - WOR-2-8_12 (SPAdes) (version 2) | ecosystem: Environmental > Aquatic > Marine > Intertidal zone >...
TGCACTGTACGGAATTGTTACCCCATCGCCGGCCATTGACGCGGGCAATCCTGCGTCGGCATATAACGATCTGCTCCCCCCAGGCCAGGGTAGTGTGATCAATGATATGGGCTATACCGGTGGACCCAATGCGATCTTCTCAGCGCTACCAAATGCGGGCCCCAACCGAAATGTGAATGAACGCGAACCGGTAACGCTCGATGCCACGGCGAGCGCCGATTTGGACGGCGATCCCTTTAGTTATTTATGGCGCCAGATTTCCGGTCCCCCCGTGGATTTGTCTGATACCACAGTTGGCCAGCCCACGTTTCTTGCTCCCGAGGTGACCGAGGCGACGGTGCTTACCTTTGAATTGTTGCTTACCAGTGGTGCAGCCGTTAGTGCGCCCGATATTGTGCAGATCACGATCAACCATGTGAATCAGGTTCCCCTCGCCGATGCGGGTGTGGACCAGACCGTGGACGAGCGAACCAGCGTGTCGCTGGATGGTCGAGGCAGTAGTGATCCCGATGGTGATGTGATTACCTATGTATGGCGCCAAGTATTGGGTCCATCCGTTGTGCTGTCGGATCGTACTGGGGCCGAGCCCACCTTTATTGCGCCTGACATTCAACAAGCGACGGCGCTGGTGTTTGAGCTTGTGGTGAACGATGGTATAGCCGATAGTGTGGCAGATAGCGTAGAGATACTGGTCAATCATGTGAACCGTGTGCCAATGGCACAGGCCGGCCAAGATCAAGAGGTGGATGAGCGGATCCTGGTGACACTTGACGGACGAGGCAGTAGCGATCCCGATGCTGACGCAATCACCTACTTGTGGCAACAAGTGTCTGGTCCCACAGTGGTGCTTTCCGATGTCACCGCGGTTCAACCCACCTTTGAGGCGCCGGATGTGTTAGTGGCGACCCCGCTGGTTTTTGAGCTAGTGGTAAATGATGGTGAAGTCGATAGTGCAATCGACAGTGTGCAGATTACTGTTAATCATGTGAATCAGATTCCCATCGCTGATGCGGGCTCGGATCAAGTCGTGGATGGGCAAACCACGGTGTCATTGAATGGCAGTGCCAGTTACGATCCCGACGGTACGTCGATTAGCTATCGATGGCGACAAGTATCGGGTTCTCCGGTGACGCTATCGAACGAGACGTCAGCTGAATCCACTTTTGTGGCACCCGTTGTTCAGGTAACGACGACGTTGATTTTTGAACTGGTGGTAAATGATGGCGAAGCCGATAGCATTGCCGATCAGGTCAATATCCGGGTTAACCATGAAAGACTCGCGCCGATTGCCAATGCAGGCGTGGATCTGGTTGTGGATGAACGAACCACGGTAATGCTCAATGGTAGTGAAAGTAGTGATCCCAATGGCGATGTAATTACCTACTCATGGCGACAAGTGTCAGGTCCAACAGTGACACTGTCCAGTCACACCATTGCCCAACCCACCTTTGTTGCACCCGAGGTAACGGGCGCTGAAACGATACTTTTTGAACTCATGGTGGATGATGGTGACGGTGGCAGTGCTGTTGATCAAATACAGATTACTGTCAACCATGTGAATCGCGCACCCATAGCGAACGCTGGGCCGGACAGAAGCGTCTATGCGGGATCGCTCGTCTTGCTGGATGGCAGTGGCAGTACCGATCCTGATGACGACGACATTTCTTATTCATGGCGCCAGGTGTCGGGTCCTGATGTGACACTGTCCGGTGACACGCTTGCCCAACCGACTTTTGTTGCGCCGGAGGTTACTGATACGGCAATCATTGTTTTCGAGCTGATCGTCAGCGATGTAGCCACTGACACGAGCAACGATCGGGTAACAATTACAGTGAGCCAGCTACCGCCTCCGACACCGCCGCCACCTCCCTTTGAAGGGACCAGGCCTCCACCAGGTGGTGGTGGCGGTAACAGCGGCGGTGGTGCCTTTTCCCATTGGCTATTACTGCTCTTGGGAGGTTATCTTATGATTTTTCGAATACGGCGACCAAATACAGAGAGATTTAGAAACACTTCAGCAATTCATTGAGTTGTGCATCAAACTCGCGATCGTTGCGAAAATCAATAAACTTTTTACCCGTTAAGAAGATGGGTAATGGATTTTCAAGGCTGCTATTCCTAATCAATGGGATGATTTTACTTGAATAGATATCATTGACGACATCTTGCGTTAGGATCATGGCTTCAAATGCGGCGCCGCCTTCGCCACGATCGCTTTTCGTTGTATAAATTTCACTGCAAACGGCAATGACCCGGTCACTTTGCGTAGCACAGGTTTGCATATAGTGAAGGACATTATCGCCAGGGCGTAGATCCAATTGATCGAGCCTGACCGTCAGCTCGGCCTCTTGAAGACGATAGGCTAGATTTTTTACCCACTGATTATGGGCGGCGCTGTCGTGGGAATAAGATATGAAAACGGTGACCGCATCGTGATTTTCGCAAGGACGGGGTATGGCTGGCGAAGCCGGGCGGTTGGGTTCGCTATCAGATAAGTGTGGCGTAGGGTCGAACCGATGCATGCAATGTACACAACGAATCATTGCGTGCGCAGATCTGAGTTGATCACTATGAATAGGATTCGTTTTCCCGCACTTTGGACATGTCGTATACAATATTGAATTACTCCGTGTATTGAAAATGGATTGAGCTCGTATCGAAATCCATTCAAGATTGATATTATCAGCAATACTCGACGTGATCATCATCGGTTTATCGAGGCGCGTTGAATATTGCTACATAATAATATAGTCAAATAATAAAATTTCTCACAGAACCATAGCCAACAAGTGATTGGTATCAGGGTTATTCTGATTCGTTGCTGTGCGAGTAGCAGATTGTGAGTGGCTCGCTAACAATATCCATCTACCGCAATTGATCTAGCAAGGGAGGGGAATATGACAAAGGCGATATTATTTACACATATCATGTTAGATAAGGTGCTTCGCGACTATTCTCCTGAAGCCGTACAACGTCTGATTAATTCAGTGCAACGACCTTTTACCACGTACTTACAATGTAAAAACGTGCACATGGTATACATTTATGTGGATACCGGATTCCGGCTTACCATTGATCGTCTGAATGAAGATGGGAATATATCCTTTAACATCGACGCACTCGAATTTGAGTTTGTCACCCGTAATTGCTTAAAGCGCGCGGTCGACGAATGCCGGACAAAATTGATTAACGAACCGAATAATAATTTTGATCCTCACAACGCGCCTAAGTTTCAATTTGTAGGATTACCACATCTACTTTCGATCATCCGTACACTGTATCGAATTGATCCTGGGCTTACCAAGTACTTGTGTGGAAAGACCAGTGATAATACACCCGTATTGACCTACGATAGCCCGAAATTCATTGAAGCAATCATTCGACTCGTTCGAGGTGAAAATGATAAACCTCGCATGCCGATATTTCGGGTGGATAGTGACGTGAGTGTAAGTCAAGACACAATTGATATTTTGATCGATCAAGTCGATCAGTATCCATCTACGCAATCATTTGCTTTTTTCTCCGGGCAATATGGTCAGCAGGACGCAACAATCGATCCTATCAATGATTTTGCGGTAAGAACAGCATGGCTTGTCGATCCTGAGACGCAAGAAATTGCCGATGGTTGGTCAACCTTTTTAAAAGACATCAATGAACTTGGTGCCTATCAGATAGAAGATCCCAATGTGAGACGAAGTGATGCCATGGAAGCGTTACTTGATAAAGAGCATTTGACGCCGGCTGTCCGTCGTACGCCACAGGTAATATCGGGTGCCGGATTGTATATGTCGCACAACGCGATTCAGCAACTACCGCCGTTTATGAATTTTAACAAATTAGCGACATGGGTGGATGATCATCTGAAACGCCGCTTACATGAAGTTGTACAGCACATTTCCCCTGACTGGTTAGAAAGTGTGCCTGAAGCGGTATTCACGCAAAATCGTTATCCTGAGGGTGTTGGGGTAATTGATAGTGCTGCAAAAAGCGATTACTTTGAGCGATTATTTTTCGGGTGTATTCTGCACTCGCTGATTGTTACGCCCGAGGGCGAGCCCGGACCCCTGGGTGCTTGCGTGGCGGAGCTAGTCCTCACTGGCAAATTGGAGAGTGATATCAATGACGTTAAAAAAGCCATTCAGGATGTGGCGGCACAAAAAGCGATGCAGGTACTAGATGTTTGGTCTTCAGCTAATTATGGCAACAGTTTTCTGAAGAATTGGGCTGCGAATGTAAGAAGTCCCATTATGTGCGCGAGCTTCGTTGATGATATTGTAGAAAATAGCTTAAATTACATCGATCTTGTTGAGCAATGGCCACGTTTCGTTTTTGCTATAAGTAAGCTGACTTCGATCAACGCTTATTGGTTGTATCGTTAATTAGAATATACCGTGATCCTCATCGATTCATTACACATAAAAGTATGAGTAACACGAAATAGGGTTCGATGAAGCTGGATTTATGCCTAGAGGTGCGCGCGAGATGGTTGATAAACACGACTCGGGTATTGCTCTGTATGGTTACCTTAGGAATCCCGTATAGCAAGAATATAGGGAGAGGAAGAAATTAAGTGGAAGAATCCGTAATATTTACACTTCACATCGCCTTATCCTGCACTAAAATCAATCATAAAATAGGTTCAAAGTAATAAATCAGAAGGTAATAAGAATACCTCGTAAACCACGCTTTTTTCTATTGAGACTATAAGAAAAGTACCGTTATGCATGCAAAGCGATCATTGATGAGCGCTGCGCATACAATAAGTTATATAATATAACCAATAGTATCTTGCGCTAGGCATATTGGCGAATGAATTATCAAACAGAACAAAAAGTGCGCCTGGCTACATTTGATATTTTTAATAAAGAAATATAGAAAGATTTATATAAAAAAATAACCATAACCGAATCGTCGTTAACTTCTTACAAATTACACAAATAGTTTGGTGGGCGCGTAAAGTGTTTGCGGACTTTGTACCTGCATAAAAAACGAGGTTCACTAATAGTTGGGCGAAAACTATTCAAAGGTTTGGGGTCAGTCAACAGTTAGCCTCATAATGAATAGTAAAAACGTAAGTATAGTGGGCACGCCATATCTTCAATTAATTTTAACAATAGAAGCATAACACGAATAATGGTTAAAAAATTAATAATACTATAACGAAGGGAAAAGAGGGGAAATATGGAGACCGCATACCAAGAGCTAAGAATATTTTTATCATCACCGAGTGATGTAGCGGAAGAAAGGGATATCGCGAAGAAAGTGATTGATCAGGTAAGAACAATCTGCAAAGAGCCACTCAGGTTAAATTTGGAGGCGGTCAGATGGGAAGATTTGACACCTATGCATGCATCTGAAGAATCAGTTCAAACAGTTATTAATGAAGAGATAAAGAAGTGTCAGATATTTGTATTAATTCTTGGCTCCAGGTTTGGGACGGCGGAACCAGGATCTAATAAATCCAATACTGAACGAGAAATTGACATAGCTCTTGAACTGCAAAAATATAATCGCAAAATCAAATTTTTGGCCTACTTCAAAGAACTGGCAAATAATAATGACCAAGGTGACCAAGAGAGACAAGTTAGAGATTTAAGGAAAACACTTTCTAGCAGAAAAATATTGCACTTTTCCTATGATACTCCTGAGTCTTTTAAGGAGGCATTTACTCATCACTTATACGACACCGCTATTCGATTTCGGCACTCATCTCATAAGGTTAGGTTCTTAAATAATTTTTGGCAATTTGGTGTCCCAGAGCGGTTTACTAACAGGAGGTTGGCGATATTTTATCCGCCAATGACATTTTCTCACCTGGTACCCAAGGAACCTGAAACGTATTGGCTCAATCGAGTCTGCCCCCAGGTTTTGTATGAAGATATGAAAGCATTGGAGAAAGTAGAGAAAACGTTAAGGTTGATTAATGCAAACTCTTTTGGTTTTTATTCAATTGATAATCCACCAACAGAAATTAATTTTTTAAACAGAGTCTGGGTGTGTCAAGCCAGAAATAAGCTTGGTGCGAAATATCACAAAATGCTTTCTGGCAAAACTAGATTTATGTTCAGGCAAGCTAAAGGAAGTGGCGAAGCAAAACTTTATTGGCGCTATGGTGTGGACGGGGATGACTATATAGAAATTAGGTCTCCTCTCAGTAAATACCTAACAGAACAAAGGAAGAGCTTAAAAATAAATGGAGAGTGGACAAAAGAAATGGGAATGGTTATAGCGAAAGACTATGCCATCCTGGCCAGAATAAGAAATGATGATAGCGAAGTGCATATGAAAGATGGGTATTTGTATGACTATTACATCGCTGGAATTAGAGGATTAGGAACTTGGGGAGCCGCTCATTTTATTGATAGAAATTATAAGGCGTTTGAGAATTTGGCACCTGATGAAGATATTCAATTATTGCTAGAAGTGACATACAAGGATAACAGAATCTTTGATGTAAAAGATGTTTCTGATCGGCCAGAGCATTATTTTAAAAATCAGTACAATACGAAATTTGTAAGAAAGGCGATTCGTGAAGAAAGTGAGTATTTATCGAACTAAATGCGAGGCACATCACCATACTCATTGCCCTCGGCGCTGCCTGGTTTGAAAAAGACCTCGACAAACCTCCAAACCGTACCAACGATTGGGATTTGGTCTCGCCAGAGCGATGACCAGAAGGTTTTACCAAAATCATGACACCGGCGCTCGGAAAGTGAACGGCATGCCAGAAGGGATGCAGCCATAAAAACAAGTGCGACCACCCCTTGTGCTGTTTCACTTGGGATAAGCGCAATAGCTTCGAGGGTAATCAGAAAGAATGCGGCGATGGGGCTGATCCCCAAGGCATAGCCCATCCGCCCGAGCCGGCCATTTTCGCTGAAGAAGAAACCAAGCGCAGTGGTCATTTCTTTTTACGCCTAACGTAAAGCGTCAGCGCATTTCCGCAAGCGCCCCGGCGCTGTAGGTAATCCGCTGGACAGTCTTGTTAGCCAGGCAAATGCCTGCAATGACTTAAGCTAGCGCTAAAAAGCACGGATAAATAACTTAACGTATGGTCCTAATTGGGATCATTCTAGCCGCCTGTTGCAGATATTTTATTGTCAGAGCATTGCTGGCACGCTTCCATCTATCGATCCCAGTTGCTATTTCCCAGGTAAGTTCCGTTGACGTTTTAAGTCCTAGAGTAGAAAGAGGGGTAACTTTGTTTAGATGACCTTTCGCGACCAAGTCCTTGTTCAAATTTTCGATCTTTTGTACGAGTTCAAGTTCTTCAAGCAAGATATTCATTTTCTCTTCGTTTGCATCAGTAAATTTATTCATTATTGCCATCATTTCGTCTGGATCAACTTTCTCTCTATTGAAGAGTGTATCAACGCTAGCGAATATCTTATTGATTTCCAACTCTCGAATCTTTCTGCTCTGAAGGAACTTGCCTATTTCTAACTCGGGTTCCCCTTTAGATATCTGTTTTAGGCCGTTCTCATCAACGTGTTCAACAGAAAAGCTAGTAAGACGCAGGACATTTGTGTGAACCGCAAGGGCTACTTGAAGCCATGCCTCGTCGGGATGTTCCCACTGTTCAACAGGTTTTCCATTTTTTGGCAGAACTTGAATCCTACCCAATGGCGTTACGTTCCAGTCAACAGCTCGCACTATGACGGGAAGTACAATCGCTTTACCATCGCTCCTACGTTGAAGGGCTATGGACAACTCCTTATTGTAGCAATATTCGGAAGCAAAAAAGTCGGCACTTATAAGAAGGATAACAATGTCTGCCGTACTGAGCTGACTGGTAATTTCATCGCTCCAATCATCGCCTTCGGCGATCATGCCGTCATACCATGTTCCGATCAGTCCTTCACGCTCTAGTGGTGTCAAGTGACTACGCAATAACTCTGCGAACTTAGCATCGTGGTGAGAGTAGCTAATAAATACGACTGCTGGTTTCATGATTGCTATGACCTTTAGCTAAGGTTTAAACAAAAAGGGCCACAGAAAACCATGCAGCGGTTTTTCAGTCCCGACTTGAGCGCCTTGTGTAGTTCAGACTTAATCTGACATTCACTTCTTCAATAACGATAACTGTCAGATTAAGTCTGAACTACTACATTTTTTCACACTCCACATCAATACCCTCAGTGAATCCAGCCGCCGTGTTCAAGCGCTGAGACGAAGTCCTTGTATGCAGCCAGGCGCGCGCTCCCCTCAGTCGTCAAGAACCGGCGTGCCTTCTTCGTTGGCAGGCCGAGGTTGTGGTCACTCGACTCCTGGACTCCAAGACAGTATAAGGCCAGCCCTACGAACGCTTGCGATGAGCGCCCGGAGGTATCAATGATCTGCTGCATATTATCGCGAATATGCTGCCTCTCGTCTTTGGACCGCGGGGGCGGGGACGGGGACCGGTCTACACGCCAGAGCTTCCATTGGCGTCCGCCTAGATCGCGTCCGGTAATAGTGCCTTCTTCACGTCCTGTAGTGTGGATCCGGATCGTCTCGTTCTGCTGGTGTCCCGCGATAGCTGCCGACGAATACTCAATGGTAAGGAGCTGGGCCCCTTTGTTGTAGGACCAAGCGCCATGAAACGGTACCCGCATGCTCATAATTCCACTCAACTCTTCCGGGCTCGCTATCGCCATATTGGTGATCCCGCCTTCTCCCTCCACTTGACCGTTCGCTCTGAATTCAACATTATAGCTGGCCTGAACCATACCGCTTACATTCACGGTTGCCCGCCATAAACCGGGAAACGGATCTAGTGGCGGTGGTGGGGGAAAATTTCTGCCGAATACCGCCTCGCGCAGCAGGGCATTCCCATGTTCCTGGTCATCAGCTGCGACGTACACCAGGTTCTCAAGCGCGGCGGGAAGCGGCGTGCCATCCAAAACGTAGGGAATGATCTTCTTTCGCTGGTCATAAGCCATGTCCCACTCCAGCTGAACCCAGGGAGATGATGCCGCGCTCGCTGACCAGAGAAGAAGCAACGAATCGCACCAAGAGACGCCCTCCTGGACCCGAGCCGGTAGGTTATCTACAACATCGATTCGGTCCTGATCGAGAAAGGTCTGCGCGTGCCACTCCTCGAGTACTTTCTGAAGTTCAACAGCTGTGTGACGATCCCGATGACTGTGACAAATAAACACCTTGGGTGTTGTTGAGTGATGGCGCTTTGACATTGCTGCAAATCCCTCTGTTTGAGCTCGAATAACGTCAGTCGGACCCTACTATTTTAAGAATAGCCAAATTTTGAACTATCGCCGTTCCCGATTGCTGGTCCATTGACTTGGCGCAAAATCACTGTAGATTTACCCGTACCGAATGAAAGCAAACCAATTGTGATGACGGTGATTACTGTAAGAAATTTTTACATACTCTTCGAGCATTTCAGAGGGATACAATGCGGCTGGATAATTTGGGAGCAAATACAACTCAAGCAAAATTTAATTTTTCTGTTTTGTCGCAGCTATATCATGAAAGTTGGGGCATAACGAGGAACAGGTAAAGGCAACAATAGATTCGCTCATTGAATCCATTACTTTCGGTGCAAATACAGAATCATAATGTGTTTCATAACACGTGCGTCATTTAACAACAGTCAACATAACAACACGGTAATCATCAATCCGTATCACAATATCAAAAATGTCTGACGTATTCATTATCTGTCGCTTCCATCATCTGTAGCAAAGAAGTCAAACACACCGAAGCGTGAAACAAGTGACTAATTTCAGTTGTTCAAGTGCTGATAAATTTAGTATTGTTGAATATAAGTTAAATTGACAATCAAGCACTCATTGATTTAAAAGTCAAAGCAAAAACAAGAGTCAAAGAAGAGGAGGGGAGCGCTGTCTTTTCTGCTCATGATTTTCTTAACGTAGATATTGCTTGTCTATTTTCTTCCTCGTCATCACGGATATAAATTGCTGTGGTACGAATGTCTGAATGCCGCATGATTTGTTGCACGCGTTTGATAGGTTCTTTTTGCTTGTTTAAAAGGTCTGTTGCTAAGGAACGGCGCATGTCATGGGGTGAGAGGGGAGGGATGCCGGCCTGATTGGAACGACTCCTGACGATATTGTAAATAGACTGCTCACTCATATGGCGTTGTAGATTGATGTTACCGCCTTTGGTAATCGAACAGAAGAGGGGGCCTGGTTCATACCCTCGGAGCGCTAACCAATTATCCATGGCCGCTAATGCCGTATCATCGATAGGGCAGAGGGCTTCTTTGGCGCCTTTACCTATAAATCGAAATTCCGCGTAACGTTTTCTCGTTTGTTTTTGTTTGTAAACAATAAAACTGTCGATGGTGAGTTTGGCAATTTCAGAGCGCCGGAGTCCTGCAATATACAAACAATTTAGAATAGCCAGATCTCGAACACCTGCCGGTTTATCATCGTCCATGCAAGTCGTGAATAACAATTCCAACTCGTCCATATCCACGGCACGGCCTGCGGGCAATCGTTCAATTTTTAACGGCTTGACCTGATTCAGTCGCTGTAGATCATCAATATCGAGTAATTTGAGATTAAAAGCGACCTTGACGACACCGCGAATGGCATATACAGCCATATTAATAGTGCGTTCTGAATACTTCAGACCACGCTGGGTTTTCACGGTACGTAATTTACTTTTGATCTTCGCTAAATGTTCGTAACGCAGATTTTCCCAGGGCATGGCTTCGATACGTTCATAACCAAACAAGTTCGCCACTTTTTCCAACAAGATCCCCATCGCACGGCGCCCGGATTCCTCGAGCGAATCCAGATACAGCGTCGCCGGACACCGCGTTGTATCGATTGTGATCGAGCGTTTCGGCAAGTCGGGTAGTGCTCGAGGAGACTGTTTTTTAACCTTGGCCATGGGGTAAGTATGGCACATCTTTTACTTATTGTTAAGACATATTAACATAAGTAATAAATATTCACCAATATGATTGGTTATCTGACAGAAACGGCTTTAACTAACCCGGATTGACGCGAGTCTCGCTGCTGATAATGGATTGACCGGTAAACCGCTTGGATGGGATTCATCATCAATCCATGATACTGATTTACTGTCTTAGTAATGTGCGGCGCCAAAAATAGCGTGGATAGCTGAAAATAACAGTGAGGATGCTTACCATTATGGCTACGTATATGAAAGTAACAAAACTTAAGTGAATTATGTAGAAGTCATTTAGATTAGTGAGTAAAGTTTTATCGTTCGCCATAAAAATGCGCGCTGCTCTGATAGTATCAATTCGTTCAATAGTCCAATACGCCCAATAGCCAGGCAGTTTTAAAGAATCAGGTTCATCACAGGAAGACGAGCTATCCGCAGGTGCTGGGACAGGATTCCATTGGATATAGTTATCATAACGATTAAGAACATCGCGTAGCTCAACTAATTCCGTATTGAAACGCGGATCTTTTGCGATACGAGCGGGAATGCAACGCCACTCATTATATCGGTTGAGAATTCCTAAATCGTTTTTCAAATTTTCTTGCGACAGCTCTACTTCAGCAATCGCTTTAATATGATAGTAGGCCAATATGCTAGGCGCGACGAGCCAGAGGTAGCTGCCTATAAAAACCATCATAAACCATTAGGAAATTCTTGCCTAATGGATGGGGAGATATTATATTTTTATGCATCCGATGACATCCCATTAGCATAATTCATAAATGAAATCCAGAGGTTTTGTCTATGAAACGAGGACCGTTTGATCTTTTTGGGTATCCCGGTGCAGAAGGCCCCGAGCAACAGACGGCAGATTTCGATCAGTTTGAGGCGACAG
>Ga0209536_100013506_pt1 | contig 11776 bp, 11 predicted proteins | sample DeeMarSeWOR28_12_FD_187461 | JGI IMG/M metagenome (GOLD analysis project Ga0209536, IMG submission 187461) | Marine sediment microbial communities from White Oak River estuary, North Carolina - WOR-2-8_12 (SPAdes) (version 2) | ecosystem: Environmental > Aquatic > Marine > Intertidal zone >...
GGGAAAGGATCAACCAAACCAGCCAATTCAAATCCCGGATGCTTGTGATAGGCCATTGCATGGGATGTGCCCATATTGCCTATGCCAATTACCAATACTCTGATAGTCTTAATCATGCTGAAGATTCTTTTTTAGGACATTAAATTAGCAGATTATTTTTTTTTACAATGACTGGAAAAGAATTATTTAAAATAATTTAACCATAGTATCATTTGATTTGTAATCTGTGAAAATTTGGGTATTTTAAGCGTTTCATTTTGTAACATTCAAATTATAGATTTTTTAAAAATATAGAATATGAAAATCATCATCAGAAAAGATTATCAGCAACTGAGCCAATGGGCAGCTGATTACATTGCAGAAAGGATCAATAATTTTAATCCCACTAAGGACCGACCTTTTGTTTTGGGCTTACCCACCGGATCTTCACCACTTGGAACATACAAAGCCTTGATCAAGCTGAATAAAGAGCGAAATGTAAGCTTTGATAATGTAATCACATTCAATATGGATGAATATGTCGGATTGGATAAGGATCATGAACAAAGCTATCACTATTTCATGTGGGAGAATTTCTTCAACCATATCGATATTAAGGAGGAGAATGTAAACATTCTGAACGGAATGGCTGGTGATCTGGAAAAAGAATGTGAAAACTATGAAAAGAAGATCAAGGACCTCGGAGGCATTGAGTTATTTTTAGGTGGTATTGGCCCAGATGGACACATTGCTTTCAATGAGCCAGGGTCATCCCTTGCTTCCAGAACCAGGATCAAAACGCTAAACTTTAATACCATCAAAGCCAATGCAAGGTTTTTTGATAATGACATTCACCTGGTACCCAGGATGGCTTTGACCGTTGGTGTGGGTACGGTCATGGATGCACGGGAAGTGGTCGTAATTATTAACGGATTTCATAAAGCCAGGGCCTTGCGCCAGGTTGTTGAAGAGGGGGTGAATCATATGTGGACGGTTTCCATGTTACAGATGCACCGCCACGCTGTAATTGTCTGTGACGAGGAGGCAACTATGGAACTCAAAGCCGAAACGGTCAAATATTTTAAAGAGATCGAACAAATTATCGATAACGAGTTTCCGGATCTGGATTAAGACAACATCTTTTCAATGGGCTGCTAATCAGTAGCCCATTGTTTTTTTGACGTGCTCACGACTCATCTTCAGACTTTCGGCTATCGATCGTGAAGTAGCAAAATCATCCTCATGGGCCAGTTCCACTACAATGTCACCTGAAAAATTTATTTTTCTTAATGTCTTTCCAATATTTCTGAAGTTAACATCTCCTTCACCCAGTGATTCAGACCACCTGCCATTCTTTGATTCATCCCGAAGATGCATGAATACAATCTGATTTTGATATTTTTTAAGAAAACTTAGGGGATCAACACCTCCGCGTATGAGCCAATTCAGGTCAGGACCAAGTTTTACATCCGGAATTCTTTTTAATGTGCCCTTCAGATCATGAAGATTATCTTCCACCTCATAGGTGTGGTTATGTAAATTAAGGACTACACCTTTACTTTTGCCAAATTCTATAATTTTTTCAAGCAATTCAGCCTGAGCATCCAGTTGTTCCTCGGTTTTTCTTTCAGGTGCTTTTCCTACTGAGGCGCCAAAGGTTCTGCCTCCCACATCCGCAAGGTTGGTTATGATGTTTTCTGCATCTTCAAGGATTTCCTGATGTTTGGTGCTATCCCACATGTCTGCACTGTAAGAGGTTCCGATTACAGGGAGTCCGAACCTGTCTATCAATTCCTGTATGATCAGTGTTGTACGATGGCTTCTCAGAGGATGGTGCATGAGCTCAACACCATCATAGCCGCCGTATTTCACTCCCTGGAAGATCTGATCCAAAACAGGAGTTATATCGTATTCGGGAGGAAGTTTGGCTGCGTAGACCCAGGGATGTGCACCTACTGTAACGTTACCTGTATCTGCTTTCATTGAATGATTGACAGATGCAATGCCTTGCCGGTGAATTATATTGCCAACGATCAGCGTGCCAGTATTTATAAGGAAATTTCTACGGGATACTTTCATTTTGAAGGAATTTGAATTAGATGTATTACACCATGAATTAATAATAAATTTTTATTCTTATCAATTCATATTTTATAAATTGAGAAAAATTTTCTAAACTTTTGTTTTTTATATTATGAATCACATGAAAAAATCATCCAGGAGGGAATTTCTAGGCAAGGTATCATTGGGTACTGCTGCGCTAACATTTCCACATGTAATACCTGCCAAAGCAGGAAATATCAGAAAAGAAATTTTAAAGCCCAATAACCTGTCCGAAAGCTATTCGGCAAATGATAAGATACGACTGGCCACGATTGGCTTTGGTATTCAGGGGATCGGGGATACATGGAATGCCATGACTGTTGATGGCATTGAGTTTGTCGCTGCCTGTGATCTTTATGAGGGCAGATTGAAAAGAGCCCGTGAAATATATGGCGGTGAAGTGTTTGTAACCCGTGATTACAGGGAGATTCTTTCAAGAAAGGATATCGACGCTGTAATTATCGCCACTCCTGATCACTGGCATGAAAAAATTGCTACCGATGCCATGAAAGCAGGGAAAGCGGTGTATCTGGAGAAGCCTATGATAAAGAACATTGACGAAGGACATAACCTGATTAAGGTTCAGAAAGAAACAGGTGCTGTACTACAGGTAGGAAGCCAGGGTATGTCAGGCATATTTGCCGCAAAAGCCAGGGAATTATTTAAATCTGGGATTATCGGAGATTTGGTAATGGTAGAGATTTATAATGACAGATATTCCTCTGAAGGGGCCTGGCAATATCCCATTCCACCCGATGCTTCACCCAGCACCCTGGACTTCGATACATTTCTGGGCACTGCTCCAAAAGTAGAATATGACCCGGTGCGTTTCTTCAGATGGAGAAATTACCAGGATTATGGTACGGGTGTTGCAGGAGACCTCTTCGTTCACTCTTTTTCTACCTTGAATTTTGTGATCGATTCCTTGGGTCCGGTACGGGCAAAATCAACCGGAGGTCTTCGCTATTGGAAAGATGGCAGGGATGTGCCGGATATAATGATGTCCCTTTATGATTATCCCAAAACTGAAAATCACCCGGCTTTTAATGCGGTACTGAGAATAAATTTCGTTGCCGGCGGTGGCGGCGGTGGCGGCTTCAAACTTATAGGTACGGAAGGCGCAATGCACGTTGGATGGTCCACTGTAACCGTTTCGCATAGCCAGATGGGATGGCGCCCCACACAATATGCACTGAAAGCCTATCCTGAAAATATTCAGAAAGAGATTAACCAGCTATATGATGCGGATTATGAGAAACAAAGAAGTAAAATGCTGGTACCTGAAGATACTGTGTTTGAAGCGGCAAGTTCGTACAAGGGAGCTGATTATGATCACTTTTTCAGGTTTTTTGAGACCATGAGGGGCAATAGCACTATTGTTGAAGACGCTACCTATGGTCTGCGAGCGGCAGGTGCTGCGCTATTGTCTAATTTCAGTTATTTTGAAGATAAAACCGTTAATTGGGACCCGGTGAAGATGCAGTTATCCTGAGGTGCCCCTTAATTTTCACACCATGGTAAGATTTGTTTTCTTGTTTGTTTTCATGTGTTCTTATTCTGTGCTTTTTGCCCAGGGAGATAAGATCAATGTAATTGTTTTTGGCGCCCATCCTGATGATGCGGATGCAGATGCAGGAGGAACAGCCATCAAATTTGCCCACATGGGACATAATGTAATGTTCGTATCCTTGACCAATGGAGATGCAGGCCATTTTTCAATGGGTGGTGGAGCACTGGCCAAAATACGAAGGAGCGAAGCCGAGGAAGCTGGAAGAAGGGCAGGGGTAACCTATGTAGTCCTGGACAATCACGATGGTGAATTGATGCCCTCCCTGCATGTTCGGCTGCAGGTAATACGATTGATCAGGAAATGGCAGGCAGATGTTGTGATTGGACCACGGCCGAATGATTATCATCCTGATCATAGAAATTGCGGAATCGTACTTCAGGACGCAGCATATATGGTAATTGTTCCAAATGTTGCCCCGGATACTCCTCCATTGAAGAAAAATCCGTTATTTTTATACGCTCAGGATTTCTTCAAGAAGCCTAATCCTTTTTCTCCTGATATAGCGATCGATATATCCGAGGTCTACAGGCAGAAAATATATACAATGGCTGCACATGAATCGCAACATTTTGAATGGTTGCCATGGACCTCGGGAAGGTTGGATGAAATTCCTGAAGATGCTGAAGATCGCATTGACTATTTAGCCAGATACAGAAAGGTAAGGATCACGGACGAGGTTAAAGCATCCCTGGTGAAATGGTATGGTGAAGATAAGGCAGCGGAAGTTACCGATGCAGAAGCTTTTGAGATATGTGAATATGGTCGACGCCCGTCTGATGAAGAGATCTTGAGACTGTTTCCTATGATCGAGTGAAATCTGTAAGGAGAGGAGCTTGTGCTGTTGGAAGAACAAATTTTAATAACAATTCTCAAGACAAATTGGATTATGTGAAATCAATAAATAACTAACAATAATGTTTATGAAGAAAGTATATTTTGTTTTTGTGTTGCTTGTGGCAGGCCTTATCAATCTGAATGCCCAGGATAAGAAAATTAATGTAGTCATTTTTGGAGCACATCCGGATGATCCGGACAGTGATGCCGGCACTGCCATTTTATGGGCCAAAATGGGTCATAATGTAATGATGGTAGCATTGACCAATGGTGATGCTGGACATCAGGATATGGGCGGAGGTGCGCTGGCCCGGATTCGGAGGGCTGAAGCCACGGAAGCTGGAAGAAGATACGGGGTAAAATATATAACCCTGGATAATCATGATGGGGAACTGCTGCCTACGCTGGAGAACCGGCTGGAGGTAATCCGCCTGATAAGACAATGGAACGCCGATGTCGTAATTGGACCAAGACCCAATGATTATCATCCTGACCACCGGTATACGGGGGTATTACTGCAGGATGCAGCCTATATGGTGATCGTTCCTAATGTTGCGCCGGACACACCTCCATTGAAGAAAAATCCTGTTTTTCTGTACACAAGAGACCGATTTCAAAAGCCTAATCCATTCAGTCCGGATATAGCCGTTGATATTACGGATGTATTTGATCAGAAGATATATGGGATGGCTGCCCACGAATCTCAGTATTTTTCATGGCTTCCCTGGACCGCAGGGCGGTTGGAAAATGTACCGGAAGATCCGGATGAAAGACTTAAATGGCTTGGAAATATTTATGGAAGCCGTCAGATTTCAGAGGCAGCCAGAGCCTCACTTGATAAATGGTATGGTGCAGACCGATCAAAATTGGTCAAACATGCCGAAACTTTTGAAATATGTGAATATGGACGCAGGCCAAGTGATGATGAAATAAAGGAGTTGTTCCCGATGCTCGGGAATTAGGGTGTGCCGATTCCCACTTCAATTCTGTAAACTTCTTGTTTTAGCATTAAATAGTCCGAAAAGCCAGAATAATTCCTTGAATACAGAACATTGACAAAATTTGTCAATCTTTGTCATCACAGTTAATCATCTTTCCGGTATAAAAATCACACATTTAACTTGAAGGATGATTAACTTTTAATTATATTATCACTATAAACTATTTTGACTGAACTTTTTTGCTGATTGCATATTAGGAAAAGGGTTATTGTCTGTCCGTAGATTACTGAGAGAAGTTTGAATGTAATCCTGTAAACTATTCTAGTTATGCTGCATTCCCCCTAAAGGAATGTTATTCCGTGTATTCGATGTATAATAATTAACTCTTAGAATATGGCTTGCGGAAAACTCAAAAAATATCTCGATGACAATAAAATTCCTTATGTTACAATTACCCATTCACAGGCTTTTACCGCACAACAGGTAGCAGCATCTGCCCATATTAAAGGTAAGGAAATGGCTAAAACAGTAATCATTAAGATCAATGATAAACTGGCAATGGCTGTTCTACCCGCTACCTATCATGTGGATTTCCATCTTTTAAAAGAAGTTACCGGGAATGAGAATGTAACACTAGCCCATGAGTCGGAATTTAAGGAAATTTTTGATGATTGCGAACTCGGTGCCATGCCTCCTTTTGGCAATTTGTACAATATGGATGTTTACGTGGCACAGAGTTTAACGGAGGATGTGGAGATAGCTTTCAATGCTGGAACACACTCTGAGTTGATCCGGATGAATTATTCGGATTTTGAGAGGCTTGTTAAGCCCAAAATTTTAAAATTTTCAGTGCTATAAACGGCGAAAAGCCATTAAATGAGGCTGCTTTATAGGCAGCCTCTTTTTTTGTCCAGGATTTCCACTTAATATATACATATTTAAAAGGTTCCTCACAGGAGAATGATCAGATTGGCGAGCGACAATGCGCCAATTATCCAGAGTATCAAGGAAACTTCTCTGTGTTTACCAGCTATCAATTTCAGCATTATAAAGGATATGAAACCAAAGGACAGACCCATACTTATACTGCCTGTAAATGGCATAACGATGATTGTTAAAAATGCCGGTACCCCTTCTTCAAGCTTGCTAAACCCAATGTTCTGAATATTCCTGAACATATAAATTCCGACCACAATGAGGGCTGGTGCAGTGGCATAACCGGGCACGATCTGTATAATCGGGGCAAAGAAGGGGGCAATAAGGAACAGGGAGCCCGTAATAATCGCTGCCAGGCCTGTACGAGCACCAGCAGAGATTCCTGATGCAGATTCAATGTAAGTCGTGATGGTGCTGGTCCCTAATAGAGAACCTATAACTGTGGATATGGCATCAGATCCCAGTATTTTATCGATTTTCGATATCTTACCATCAGGTTTTACGAGCTTGGCTTCATAGGAACAAGCAATTATAGTTCCCACAGAATCGAATAAATCTACGAAGAGAAATGAGAATATTACACCTATAAAGCTTATGCTTAAGGCATGCAGTATATTCAGTTGAAAGGCGACTGGCATTATTGAGGGCGGTGTGGAAATCAGGGTTTCCGGGGTTTTTATAAATCCAAATACAATACCGGCAAAAACTATTATAAGAATGCCTATCAGAATGCTGCCCTTTACTTTCTTGATCTCCAGTAATATAATCAGTGTCAATCCCACAAGACTGATAATAAGGGTGGGCGTCATCTTTCCAATTTGTAACAGGGTATATGGATCGCTGATTATCAAACCCATATTTTTGAAGCCTACAAAAGTGATCAGCATACCGATTCCTGCCGGTACGGCCAAACGTAAGGAAAGCGGTATGGCATCAACTACTTTTTCACGAAGTCCCGAGATCGTTAATAGTAGAAACAGGATCCCAGAGATAAAAACTATACCAAGTGCGGTCTGCCAATCCACGCCCATCCCCAGGACTATCGAATACGTAAAAAAGCTATTTAACCCAAGTCCTGGTGCAAGTGCGAATGGGACATTGGCCCAAAATCCAACGATGATCGTTCCTATGAAGGATGAAAGACAAGTTATAGTAATCAACGCACCTTTATCCATTCCCGCTTCCGCCAGCATGTTCGGATGCAGAAAAATTATATAGGACATTGTCAGGAAAGTTGTAAGACCCCCAACGATTTCTTGTTTGACCGTGGTATTTCTTTCCTTTAGTCTGAAAAATTGATCAATCATGAATAAAAAACTATGACGTTTGATGCACAAAAATAGGTAGATAATTTAATTTTACTATTTTGCAAGCCAGGGTCCTTACAGAAATGCCAGGATCTGTCCCATACGCACCATATCCCGGTATGGTACGTATTTGGAAGGAAATTAAAGAAGGTGTAAATGTTATTTAAAAAATAGATCCTTATGTCGAAAAACAAGAAAAACGGTGGGCCAAGACCGTATATATTGAGCGAAAACAACTGGAAATCGGTTCAAAATGTCGATTATACCATAGCTATACTTCCGTGGGGGGCAACTGAGGCCCATAATTATCATTTGCCTTTTGGTACTGATAATATTCAATGCGACTATATAGCCGCAGAAGCTGCCAAACGGGCATGGGACCAGAATGTAAAAGTCGCAGTACTTCCTACAGTGCCTTTCGGTGTTAATACACAGCAGTTGGATATTAAACTCACAATTAACATGAATCCTTCGACCCAAGCCTTTGTGCTTCGGGATGTGGTGGATTCACTCTATGGTCAGGGAATAAATAAATTGATTGTTTTGAATGGTCATGGGGGAAATGATTTCAGGCAAATGATCCGTGAAATAAAAGTTGATTATCCCGGATTTTTTATAGGAACAATTAATTGGTACCTGGTAGAGGGAGATTGGAAAAAATATTTTGAAGATACCGGTGATCATGCAGGTGAGATGGAAACCAGTATAATGATGTATATCGCGCCTGACTGGGTTTTGCCACTTGACCAGGCTGGAGATGGCAGGAGCAAAAAGCTCAAGTTTCATGGAAGACATGAAGGATGGCTGTGGGCCCCCAGGGAATGGACTAAGGTTTCTAAAGATACCGGTATAGGCAATCCGGAAAAGTCCACAGTAGAAAAAGGAAAGCATTATTTGGATAAAATTATTCCTAAGATCACAGAGTTCCTCGTTGAACTCGATGGCACGGATCCGGATAATATCTACGTTGATTAACCGCAGGATGTATGCGGATTCCTCATCTCAAAATACAGGAAATCCTGCTCCAGAAACTGTTATTATTGGGTTTCAGGGAAGCTAAGGCAGAAATGCTGAGTAAAACATTTATGGAATCCTCCCTCGATGGGGTGTATTCTCACGGTTTGAACCGATTCCCCAGATTTCACAAGAATGTAAAACAGGGGTATGTACATCCCAATGCTGAGCCTGAAAAAATATCTTCCTCTGCAAATTTAGAACAATGGGATGGAAATCTTGGTCCTGGGATCTATAATGCAACGAGATGTATGTCAAGGGCCATGGAGATTGCCGGGGATGCAGGAATTGGATGTGTGGCATTATCCAATACAAATCACTGGATGAGGGGAGGAACCTATGGTTGGCAGGCTGCCGAAAATGGATTTATTGGCATTTGCTGGACCAACACTGCCCCCAATATGGTGGCCTGGGGTAGTAAAAGTGCACTGCTTGGAAACAATCCTCTGGTAATTGCTATCCCAAGGGAGGAAGGGCACGTAGTTCTCGATATGGCCATGTCGCAGTATTCCTATGGTAGGATGCATACCCTGGAAATCAACAATAAGATGCTGGAATTTCCAGGAGGGCTCGACCACTCCGGTCATTTGACACGTGATCCCGCGATCATCATGGAAACAGAGAAAGCCATTCCAATGGGCTTCTGGAAAGGATCTGCGCTGTCTATCGTTCTGGATATGCTTGCCGCGATACTGTCGAGCGGGAAGGCAACCCATAGTATTGGTATGGAGTCTGAGGAATATCGCCTTTCTCAGGTCTTTATCGCCATACATACACAGTGGCTTGATCCGAAGCTTAGGGATGCAACGATTAATGACATAATTCGTAATATTCATACTGCAGAGCCAGCAAAAGAAGGAGACAGAACCTACTATCCGGGTGAAAGGATCCTATTAACCCGGAAAGAAAACCTGAAGTCGGGCATTCCGGTGAATAAGGACATCTGGAATACCATATTGAATTTATAAATGCCTCTGTCCACTATCTGATCACTACCGTTCCGCTTACATCAAAAATTTTGAATTATTACTTGCAATGATTTGGCACAATCTTCTCATTTATAGAAAATTATAAATAATTTTTTGAACTTAATTTAGGAGCCTGCTTCCTGGATTACTAGTATTTGGCCTGGATTATGGAAAAGCACTTTTTTTTCGTATCTTTTTATTGATCAAATAGATTAAGGCAGGCGAACAGAGTATATTTTTAAGAATAACAGCCATGGAGAGCAGAAGGTCATTTTTAAAACTATCCGCGACCGGGTTATTGACATTGCCATTCCTGAGCCAGTGTGCCGAACGCAAGAAAATAACCCACATTGTATCGATCAGTTTCGATGATGGATTTGCCAGATCATTTATAAAAACCGCTGAGATATATGAAAAATATGATCTGCAGGCTTGTTTTAATGTTATGGCATCCGGTGGACAATCCGATTTCAAGCCCCCTGATGATTATATTCAACCGGGTATCCTGGGGGATTTTGAATTGTGGAATGAGTTAAAAAGAAGGGGTCATGAAATTATGCCCCATGGTTACAAACATGCTAATCTTGCTCATCTGGAATTCAGCGAAGCATGTGATCTTATACAGCGATCTCTCGATTCCTTTGCTGAAAATTTAATTGATTTCGATGCGCAAAAGGCAATTTTTAATTTTCCCTTTAATTCCTCCACCCTGGCCCTGGAGGAATGGTTGAACGATAAGGTCCTGGCTTATCGGACTTCAGGGAGCGTCCTTAACAAGATGCCGCACCGGCGACAAAAAAAGTTGACCTGCATAAGTGCTGGTCCTGATAATATCGATGCATTCATTGAAGAACAACTACGGCTTTTTTTAAGACAACCAAAAGGATGGTTTATATTCAATGCGCATGGCCTTGATGGAGAAGGATGGGGCCCTATGAGCTCATCCTATCTTGATGAACTTATACACAGGTTACAATCCATTGATCATGTAAGTGTGCTTCCGGTTGGAGGAGCACTATTATCGAAAAGATCCACAACATAAACCTTAACTATTGCAAACTTTATGTTTTAATTGGCAAAATTATGCTATAATGAAATATATCAGGTTAAAAATACAAATTTGTTTATTTTTAGTATTGTTAATCGATCAGGCCAATGGACAATCCTCTGTGGTTATTCACCCGGATCGTACCGTTACTTTTAAGGTAACAGCGCTGTATGTGAATTCATTATATGTGGAAGGCCTTGGAGGGGCCTTGGGTGGCAGACACTATATGAATTTGGGAAGGGAAGGCGTATGGGAAGTGACCACACCGCCAATCGATCCCGGGTTTCACTATTATCAACTTATAATTGACAGCCTGGCGGTTAATTTTCCCGGACAACCCACTTATTTCGGTTGGGGTAAGGAAACATCCGGTCTGGAAGTGCCTGATGAGAATCTGAACTTTTACCAGCCCCAAACCGTTCCTCATGGTGATGTATCAGTAAAATGGTATCATTCATCAATTACCAATACCGTAAGAAAAGCAGTGGTATATACACCGCCAGGGTATCATACTGATCTGAACCTTAAATTTCCAGTATTATACCTTCAGCATGGTGCGGGTGAAAGTGAAATGGCCTGGGCATACCAGGGACGGTTAAATTTTATTCTGGATAACCTGATTAGCAGAGGCCTGGCCATTCCGATGATCGTGGTAATGGATAATGGATATGCCGCAAAGCCGGGAAGTCCAAATCCTGAAAGGCCATCTTTTAAAGATAACCGGTTTGAAGAACTCCTCATGGCGGAAATGAGGGTAAAATCAGCATGCCTGGGGATCACCGTGTACAAACCAAGGGCCGCCAGCTTCAGAGGGGATGGGATGCTCTCTAAGAACCAGCGGTACCCTTGAATCGGAATTAAGAAACAACGTCTATTTAAAGTTTGCCCAAATCCGTCCGGATATCAACAACGCCAGGTGTCACCCGGGACCGGTCACACTTCTCTACCAACAACTCTGCGATAGACGGCAGCCGTCTGCTTCGCCGTCTTCTTCCATGTGAACTTCGCCGCCCGCTTAAGGCCGGCCTCACGCAGGCGCTCGCTCTCATCGTCGTCCCTGAGCACCTTCATCATGG
>Ga0209536_100013508_pt1 | contig 11775 bp, 10 predicted proteins | sample DeeMarSeWOR28_12_FD_187461 | JGI IMG/M metagenome (GOLD analysis project Ga0209536, IMG submission 187461) | Marine sediment microbial communities from White Oak River estuary, North Carolina - WOR-2-8_12 (SPAdes) (version 2) | ecosystem: Environmental > Aquatic > Marine > Intertidal zone >...
CCTGGACCTCGTCGACCCGGCCCAGGCCCACGCCGCGGTGGACCGCCTGGCCGCGGCCGGCGTCTGCGCGATCAAGGTCGGCCACCAGACCGCGCGCTACGACGACGAGCGCAGCCCGCTGCCCTCGCTCTCCACCTCCTCGATATGCCACTGGCTGCCGTCAAACCGCGCATACATCAGGTCGTCCAGCCACCAGGAGGCCTGATAAGTGAACCTTCCCAACTACGCATATTTTAAAGGTGAAATCATCCCCTATGAACAGGCTAAGGTGGGTGTGCTGACGCATGGATTTAATTATGGGACTGCTGTCTTCGCAGGCGTGCGCGCTTATTGGAATGATGATCAAGAGCAACTGTATATTTTCCGACCCCATGATCACTTCCAAAGGCTTTTGCACTCCGCGAAAGTTATGTGCATGGAATTTGACCATGACCCCGAAAGCCTGACAAAGATAACCGTGGAGCTGTTGCGCAAGGAACAGTATCGCCGTGACGTGTATATCCGCCCCCTGGCTTATAAAGAAGACGAAATAGTCGGTGTCAAGCTGCACGATCTAGTGGACGAGCTAACCATAGCCGCCCTGCCATTTGACAGCTATGTTGCCAATGACACGAACGCGCACGTCACCTTCTCTTCCTGGCGCAGGCTGGATGATAATATGATCCCCGCCCGAGGCAAGGTGAGCGGCGCGTACGCCAACTCAGCTCTGATTAAAACGGACGCTGTTAAATCCGGTTTTGATGAGGCTCTGGTGCTAACCCAGGATGGCCACGTCTCAGAAGGCAGTGCCATGAATGTATTCATGGTCCGCAATGGGACATTAATTACCCCTGCGATTACTGAAAATATCCTGGAAGGCATCACCCGCCGCACCGCGATGGAGCTCGCCAGGGAAGAGCTCGGGATTCCGATCATCGAAAGACCGATCGACAGAACTGAAATCTACATGAGCGAAGAGCTATTCATGACCGGTACTGCAGCCCAGATCGTTGCCATCACCCGCGTTGATCACCGGAAAATTGGTAGCGGAAAAATGGGCCCAATCGTAACCCAGCTCCGGGAACTGTACCAGCAGGCAGTACGCGGTCAATTATCCAAATACTCGCATTGGAATACCCCGGTCTACCCGAGCTAAGTACTCATTAGAAGTTGCAGCAACCAGCAGTTATGAAATAGGCCAGACGCTGGAAGCTATCTTGGGGAAAAGAATATCAAGCAGGACAGGGATTTGTTCTCCCTTTGTCCAGCAATCCGCGAAAGCATATTTGAGTTCCGATAGATTGCGGAAACCAAACACCATCTGCAGGAAAGTTAATCCTGGGAAGCCTGCGTCTCCAGAATTACGATCGGGTTCAGGTTTCCAATCTTCAATTACCGACAGACGTCCCTCTTCAAGTACCATCCGCAAACCTTTCCCGTAAAACGTGAGCTTTATTTCACCGCTGTGACCTGTGAGAGAGGAACCAGCTAACCGCTTTTCCAACTGGGAGGAGATATGCAGCAGGAATTTTGTGACATCTGGTACCCGCAGGAACCAAGCGTATGGGTCTCTCGTCTTGAGTAGTTTGTCGGGTATGACATCATAAACCGGATGGCTGCTGCCCAACCAAAGACCAAGGGTTTCTAATTCCTTCTGCTTCCCGTTTTCAGCAGAATATTCTTCACCTATCGATTTCAAATAACGCAATATAGTTGGAGTTGTTGAAACCCAGGAAACTCCAGGTTTGATCTCGTAACTGGTGGCTGCCATCATGCCTCCCCAGCGAAACGGGGGGTGGGTGATTAATCCAACCTGGTCACCCGCTGGTGATTCTATGATCTTGACCACGGAGTTATTTACATTCAGGGGACTCCTGCCGCTCAACTCATAGCGCCAGGTTTGCTCATCCCTGACACAGCTCACCAAATAACGCTGATAACCCCCAGCATAAATCTCGATTAGCAATGGAATATCAGCCTCCGTTGCGATACGAAGCGAGAACGGTTCGTCTCCAACTAATTTCGGGACCTGCTGAATAAAACCTGCTCGGCCTCCACCCAGTTCCATCCCCATTTCATACCCAAATTGGCGGTAGTAGTATGGGATGCCGGTAATACCCTGCACAAGCTCACCACGTGAAGCGCTCCAATCATGGATGGTATCAAACTGAGCCCTAACCAGACCACGTTCTCGGTATTGAGGGTCGGTGCCTACCAGCTCCGGCCGACCCACCTTGAATGGAATGCCAGCATAAGACCAGGTTTGGGAAATCAAGACCATCGTGGAGACGATCTGCTGAGATATTAAATCTTCAACGATTGTGAAGTCTGATACGCTTGTGGTAGGATGCGCACCAGATATTAAATCACTAGTCCACTGATTTATGCGCTCATCATGATCCTGCGCATCGTTTTCGTTGTGGATACGGCCATTAAAATCTGCCAGCTTTTTGCTATCGGCTGGGATTGCCTGGCGCAGCACAAGCCCATCCCCTAAATCCTTGATTGCATTTTTACCCTGGTCAGCAGGTACAACCATCAGCACCTCTCCTTGAAGGGATTGTCATCGCAAACCAGGTTTTATTTTATCGCAAAGGAGAAACTGAAGTTAGGTTACCGGTAAAACAACGGTGAAGGTAGTCCCTTCACCCACGCGGCTGTGGACTCGAATCTGTCCCCCATGCCGGGCAACAATCTGGTGGCAAACGGAAAGACCGAGACCTGTTCCGCGACCAGGTTCTTTGGTTGTAAAGAATGGCTCGAATATACGTGAGATCTGATTTTTGGGAATTCCCGGTCCGCTGTCTGCTACAGTGATCTGGATTAAATCATCAACCCGTCGTGATTCAATCTTGATTACGCCAGGTCCTTCTCCAATAGCATCAATTGCGTTGATCAATAAATTCAACCATACGCCCTGCAGGTGGTCTTGACTTGCATTTACTTGCGGCAGATCGATCCCTGGGGCAAATTGTAATGAGATAGATCGCGAACCTAATTCGGGACCCATCAAGGCCAATGTGCGCTGGATGGTTTCATTCAAATCTGTTGGTTTTACTTCGTAATGTTCACGGCGGGCAAAATCAAGTAAATCGCGCACTGCTTGAGTTGCACGCTCGCTAGCCTCGATTATCAAATCTACCATCTCTGCCTGCCCATCATCAGGAGCGGTCATGCTGCGCTGCAGGAGCTGGGCATTTGCCTGAATCGTAGTTAACGGATTGTTGATCTCATGTGCCACTCCTGCTGCCAGCTGCCCGACCGCGGCCAGTTTCTCGGACTGAGCCAAGGAAGATTGCAATTGCAGTCGCTCGGTGACATCTTCTTCATAAAGGAAGACCTGCACGACCTGGTGCTCGTTATCCCAAATCGGGAATGTGCTGATCTCAATTTCAACCCTTCCTGACTGCTCATACTCACGATGTTCAAGCCTGCGGGTTTCCAAAGAGGATTGGAATGTTTCTGCAACCTGGCAGCCAGGGCAAGGATTTTCAAGCCCATAAAGAGCAGAGAAACAATCCTCGCCGACAAGTTTTTGAGGTGGTTTTCCTGCAAGGTTGGCACGGGTCATATTGATGGCGATTAACCTGAATTGAGGATCAACGATATATATCGATGCCGGGCTACTGTCAAAAAGAGCTCGCAGCGTATTGCGGGAATTCAACAGCTGCCCTTGAAAGGTTTGCATCTCCTGGATGGTCTCTTGTGCCTGGTCAGCCAGGCGGGAAAGAACCAGATTATGCGCGAAAACCCTGCTGATTATCTCTAATAAATTCACATCTAGTTCAGCTTGACTGGTTCTGAACTCTATCCCACCAATGGGTTTATCCTCAACGGTAAGCGGATATCCATGCACCCAATCCCCGTTGGGGAGTGGCGCTGCCTTCCAGCTCACGCCGAGCATGACTTTTTTCATTTCCCCCAATTCATCAGCGTGAACAACATGGCTCGTCCAACCACTATCTGCAGAGCAAACTTTCTTAATAAACCACTGGTCTGTTAAATCATCACGCAAGTACAATGCAGACCACTCTATTTGAAACAGGCGATTAATCTCACTAAAGACTCTGGCTTGTGCTTCATCCTCACCTGCATCTTGAACAGCTATCTCACCAAGAAGTTTAATCATTTCCCGATACTTGAGATGATCAATATCTGCAATTTTGATGTTCGCTGTGGTGATTAAGGGTGAAGAAGCCATAAAAAATTCGGATGAGAAGCGTTTAAGGAATTTAGATCAATCCAGCACAGCTTTTTGCTCGACTGTGTATCCAAAGCCAGGCACTGTGCGGATGAATTCAGGTGCAGCAGGGTCCTTCTCAACCCTGTCCCTCAAGTTCTTAATATGAACCCGCACCAAGTCTGGGCTGCCGGTATCCAATGGGTAATCCCAAACTTCATCGAGCAGGCGTGCAGGGGAAAAAAGCTGTCCCGGATTGTTCATTAAATGGTGAACCAGGTCATACTGAATCGGTGTCAGGCGTACTTTTCCATGCGTAGGTGTGTACAGCTCATACGTTTGGGTATCGAGCACATAATCACCCACAACCAGGGTCGATCGCTCAACCGGGGTCTTCCTTTGTTGTTGCAGCTCCTGCATAATTTGTCTGGCATATGGCGAGTAATGATTGTCCCCTGTTTCATTCAGCTGTGCGCCGTTTTGCCGGCGAGTGCGCCTTAAAATTGCCTGGACCCTCAGGGCTAGCTCATCGATGTTAAATGGCTTAGTAAGGTAATCATCAGCACCAGCCAGAAATCCGTTGACTTTGTCTTCATCCTTTATCTTTGCAGTTAAGAATAATATGGGGATATCAGATAGCTGCGCATCCGACCGCATCCTGCGACAGACCTCGTACCCATCAATTTCTGGCATGATTACGTCTAGTATGACCAGATCTGGTGAGGATTTCCGCGCAATCTTGATTCCATCCAATCCATTGTTCGTCCTGCTGATCTGGAAATCACTGTCGCTCAAACTGCGTTCAATAGTGCGTGAAACTAGATCGTCATCCTCAATTATCAAGATATGGGCTGTACTCATAATGATCCTTTGGTATCGCCTGAATACCCCTGCCAATAATCTCGCACTTGGCGGGAATTCTATCACGGGCATGATTAACTTTACCTGACCCCCTTATTAGGTGAGCACACAATCTTGTTAGGTGTTACAGCCCGATCCTTCGGGTTCTACCATACACCCCAGTGAATGGGTATTAAATAATAAATTTCCCCTGAGAATTGCTAATTTATTCTAATCTGACTCAGTTTGTTCAACCCATGAATGCTGAACTCGAATCCCCTTAGCAAGATCATTCTCCAAGGCAAGCTCGATATTATCTAGGTGGATAATTGTCACTGGAGTTTGTTGTATCACCTGTATCGGGTTATTTCGAACGAGCCCAAAAGCCTGAAGATGTTCCTTTCGATCAGTAGGGAAACCCTCATCATAACCAACCAGTTCAACCTGGCTTCCCGGAGATATATCCGCAAGCGTGATCCCTTCGTAAGTTTTCTCTGGAAATCTTCTCGAACGACGAAACTTTTGCAGGTATCTTGACAGTTTGACTATGAATGAGCGTTGTGTGTCTACAGTCTGGTATCCGCAGGCTGGGCAGCAAACCAGATTGCACTCTGAATGCAATGGACAGGATTGGCAGCCTAAATGCATTTCAGGATCGTATTGATGACCACACAGGTCGCATACAATTATCTGAGAACTCATATACCCCACCCTACTGCAAATAGCAAGCGATACAATAACCCGCCGATTAGAAATGCCAGCGGCATGATCAACACAACCATGCCAGCAGCAGTACCCCAATTACGCTCCTTGGCGATCATCAACACGCTGGCCAAACATGGGATAAAAAGGGTGATCGTCACCATGGCAACCACAATTTGGATCGGTGTGAGCATGCCTTCTGATTGCATGATAAACAGCCCGGTTGCTCCAAAATCACGGCGCAGGAAACCAACCAGAAATGCAGCACTGGCCTCTGGCGGTAGCCCTAACCAATCGGCAACTAGCGGTTCACCAAGATGAATAATCCGGTTTAGCATACCAGTCTTCGACAAGACAAATAAGAAAGCAGTTCCCAACAAGAATAGTGGAACAACTTCCTTGAGATACCACTCGATGCGGGCCAGGGTCTTTATCGCTACATTTGAAAACACTGGTCGTCGCATGGGAGGTAGTTCGACCAGCAGTTGGGTACGCTCGCCTGGCATCAGGCGCGCTGCCAGCCAACCTACAGTGAGCAAAACCAGCCCTACTACACCACTCCAGATCAGCATCGCACTGAAGGACACCCCTGCCAGGATACCCATCACCACTCCCAGCTGCGCTGAGCACGGGATTGCCAAGGCAAGCAGCAGGATCACCAGCAAACGCTCCCGCTTGGTTTCAAGCACCCTGGTGGTGAGAGTCGCCATCGTCACGCAACCCAGACCCAGCACCATAGGCAGCACTGCTTTACCGTTCAATCCCATTCTCTGGAAAAGCCGGTTGCTCAGGGCAGCTAACCTGGGCAGGTATCCAGAATCTTCCAAGATTCCAAAAGCAAGGAAGAAAGTTGATACGATTGGCAGGATCAAAGCCAGGGCATAAGTCATACCCATCGTCCATAAACCGTATTCGCCAACCAGTAAATCTACCAGGAATGGTATTGGCACCAACTGGTTCACTTTCTCAACCACCCAGGGATTGATCACCTGCCCGAAAAGGCTTTCCTCAAAGAGTCCAACCAGGATCCCGGCACCAAATACGCCCACAAACCAGTAGAGCGCGTATAAGACCACAGCCAGGAGCACCCAGCCCCATACGGGGTGTGTTGCCCAATGACCTAATGAGGTTGATAGCCCGCGCCAGCCCCGGCCTGATTCTGTTACAACAGCCGCTAAGATTCCTTCAATATAATCTAACCTTACTCCTTGGATAACGAAGCTTAGAGGTTCAACATAGGAAAGCTGCAGGATCTGACGCAGAGATTTCAGTTCCAGCAAATCCCCCTCAGCTAGATTTTCTTTGAGCCATTTCTCTGTGACCTGGTCACCACTCAACCACAGCAGCGCCAAAGCTCTGTGAGAAATTGGTGCAGCCAGCCCGGAAAAGCTTGTGCTGATCTTGGCGATCGCATTTTCTATATCAATTGGATACGCTAAACGGAAATTCGGCGATTGGTTTCTAGCAATTGCGGCAGTTAGATCCTTGATCCCCTGGCTGCGGATTGCAGTCGTTGGAATGATTGGTATGGAAAGGTATTCCGACAGCAGGTCATGCTGCAGGCTAACCCCCCTTGAATGAGCTTCATCCATCATATTCAACGCCAGCACCAGCGGGATGCCCATCTCCGCCAGCTGGAGGGTGAGATTTAAAGTGCGGCGCAGGTTCTTCGCATCTCCCACCTGAAGTATAGCCCGAAGCGGTTCATACAGGAGCACCCGCCCCGTGACTTGTTCATCATCAGAATGAGATGGAAATGCTATTACCCCTGGGGTATCTACCAGGTTGGTGCCAGGCAAGCTCTTCAAGCTACCTCGGGTTACTTCTACTGTTGTGCCAGGATAATTTGCCACGATCGCCCGTTGCCCGGTTAACTTCTGGAAAATGACAGATTTTCCTACATTGGGGTGACCAACCAGGGCAATACTTTCCGCCCTGGTTTCAACCTGGATAGATGGAGCTTGATGGCCTTCCATCAACGATTATCCTTCAGCTTGAGATGTGCGTTAGCTTGAATTTTTCGACAATCAGCACATAACCCATAGAGCACAATTGATCCGGTTGCCACACGAGCTCCATTCACTTCTTGGAATTGGGATTTGATTGACTCGAACAAATGACTATCAAATTCGATCACATTTTTACAGCTGGTGCACATAAAGTGATGATGTTCACTTGGCAGTGCAGGATCAAACCTTTCCTGTCGGCGTCCTTCATTGAATAATCTACTGCTGACCAAATTCTCCGCTTCTAACCAGCGCAAGGTGCGGTAGACAGTGGAAAGGTTTAGATCAGGATCACTCTCCTTGGCGATGTCGAACAATTCCTCAGCGGTGGGGTGTTCCCTGAGGGAATCAAGGATCGTAAACAGCAGCCTTCTCTGAGCCGTTACTCTTCCACCTTGCGCCCGGATGCGCTCCTGGGCAGAACTTAACAAATCACCCACATAAATCTCCCTTATTGCAAATCATTTGCAATAATTATATTCAATTTTAATAAACATCGTACAGTGACGATCATCCATTTCCCCCGTGACATTAATTACGTATCCTTTTGATCGAGTTAACTACGCTTACGGATAATAATCAAGAGCCTGGCTCAACGCCGCTTCGGTTAGTTCCTCATCAGTCGCCAGCCAGATCACTAGGTTGCCTGACTGAAAGTAATTGTGCTCCTGCCCCAATCCATTCAGCTTGTATACAGTACGCTGCCCATAAACCTTTTCGGTAACTGGGGTGAATGGCGTGTCAGACCAGGCAATTTTGTCTCGCATGTCGTTTATCATGCGCCCAGCCATGAAGGAGAATGGTGTCCCAGCGATGTAGAGCTTGATTTCATTGTTCGCTCCATAACTTCCAACTGCACCTTGGTTTAGCTGAAATTCTTGCCCGTGCATCCAGGACAATTCTGCTAATGCCGGTTGCCCTGAAGTTTCGTTATTTAAGCTCAATCCTGCTAGTTCATTGGGCAGCGGGGCAGGATTGATTTGATTTAATCGGTGCTGGTATAGTGAAAAACTAAATGCAAGGATTATAAGGAAAGCCCCCAAACAGACAATCAGCACAGCAAGCCAACGCTTTACCATGGCACCATTATCGTACAGAAAAGCTTACGGAGCAACCATTGACAGACCAGTAAAGTCGAGTAGAATATCACCTGAATAATTGCTCATGTATTCAAGTTTCAAGGAATGGAATTACCAAAGATGCGATCCCGTTCAGGCCAGATTGACGATGATACTGCCCAGCACGTCGCTGAATTGTTCAGCATACTTGGCGACACAAGCCGGGTAAAGATTATTGCTGCACTGCTCGATGGGCCGATGAACGTCCAATCCCTGGCAGATACCGTCAACATCAGCCCTTCGGCAGTATCCCACCATATGCGTAGTTTGCGCCAGATGCACTTGGTACGTCCCCAAAAACAGGGCCGGCAGGTTTTCTACTCTCTGGATGATCAACACGTGGAGGAACTTTTCCTGCGCGGAATTGATCACGTTTTACATGGTTGAAATTCATGGCAGAAAATACCCTCGAGATTGAGATCCCCTTGCTGATTCCCGGGTTAACCAACCATCAAGATAATTGTCTAGATAGGTTGGAAACCGATCTTAATTATCAGAGAGGGATTCTGCGCGCTCACATCGAATCCCAGAAGGATCCCATGATTCTGTGCTTGCACTACAATCCCGCCCTGACTTCGATTGAGGATGTGCGCCGGATCGCTACCCGCGCAGGCACCGATATCGCCAATCGGTACCACCACGAAGCAATTCCAGTCGAGGGCATGGATTGCTCAGATTGTGTCATCGTGCTCGAACATAGTTTGAATCGTGTTGAAGGGGTTCTGGATGTAAAAGCAAGTTATACCGCACAAAAAGTATTTATCGAATTCGACTCAAAGTTCACCAACCGGAGAGTGATAGAACGGCGAATCCAAGATTTGGGCTACCTTATCCCCAGGGCTGGGACCCGTAAATGGTTTCTGGAGAATCGTTCACTGCTTTTCAGCCTGACAGCGGGCTTTGCCTTGCTGGCAGGTTGGCTCGGAGAAAATTACTTTACAATTCCCTACGAACTGAGTCTGGCCTTTTACCTGGTTGCTTACTTGCTTGCTGGCTGGGATACTGCCATACATGCCTGGCATGCGTTAAGGATACGCACCTTCGATACTGACTTGCTCATGATTGCTGCTGCGTTAGGGGCAGCTTTTCTTGGGGAGTATGCTGAAGGGGCTTTGCTGTTATTCTTATTCAGCCTCAGTCATGCTTTGGAGGATCGTATACTCGATCGTGCCCGAGGCGCGATTCGTGCCCTTACAAATCTGGCACCGAAAACTGCGCTGGTTAAGCAGGATGGCAATCCAATAGAAAAACCAGTCGAAACGCTACACCTGGAAGATATGGTAATCGTTCGACCTGGTACCCGTATTCCAGTTGATGGGCAAATCATCAGTGGGACCTCCAGTGTAAATCAGGCTCCTGTCACAGGAGAATCGCTTCCTGTCGATAAGTCTGTTGGTGACAAAGTTTTTGCCGGTTCGCTAAACGGAGAAGGAGCACTCGAAATCCGCGTCACCCGTCTTGCAAAAGACAGCACCCTGGCCAGGATTTCACAGATGGTCGAAAAAGCCCAGGCAGGAAAATCACCCACTCAGCTAACTGCTGATCGGTTTATGCGCTGGTTTGTTCCAGCAGTATTAATCGTCGACTTGCTCGTTATCCTAATCCCCCCCCTATTTGGCGTTCCTTTCAACGAATCGTTTAATCGTGCAATGGTTTTGCTGGTTGCCGCCTCACCCTGCGCATTGGCTTTAGGTACTCCAGCAGTGATCATGGCTGGTGTTGCCCAAGCAGCCCGAAAAGGGGTTCTTGTCAAAGGTGGCATCCATCTCGAAAACCTCGGCCAATTAAAAGCCATGGCTTTCGACAAGACCGGGACGATCACCAGGGGAGATTTACGACTTACGGATGTGATATCCTGCGATTCGTTTGACAGCAGGGAGCTACTTGCCCTTTCAGCTGCCATCGAACAGCGTTCCGCCCACCCGATCGCCCAAGCCATCGTCCAGGAAGCTAAAAAGCAACAAATTACCTTGCCCGAAGTCAGAAATGTTGAGGCCCTAACCGGAATTGGAATGCGCGCCGAATACAGACAGCTGCCTGCATGGATCGGCAGTATTCGTAGCATGGATCTAGGCAGGCTGAAAGTGGATCCTGATTTCCACACGAAAGTGGAACTGCTCGCTGGGCAGGGAAAAACCACGCTAGCTGTCGCTCTGGGAGAAAAAATCTTGGGTCTCCTGGCAGTATCAGACACGATGCGTCCTGACATCAAGACCACGCTTTCAGAACTTTCAGACCTGGGGATCACGCACAAAGTCATGCTTACTGGGGACCACCAGCAAGCTGCAGATCAAATTGCAATGCATGCCGGTTTTGATGAAGTCCACGCGGACCTGATGCCTGAAGACAAAGTAGCTGCCATAAAGTCCCTGGTAGTTCGTTACCAGGAGACTGCTATGGTAGGGGATGGGGTCAATGACGCCCCTGCATTAGCTCAGGCGACTGTAGGTATCGCTTTAGGAGGAGCCTGCACCGATGTCGCCCTTGAAACGGCGGATGTCGTGCTCATGGCAGACGATCTGGCAAAGCTGCCGTTTTCAGTTGGATTAGGACGGGCTACCCGCAGCTTGATCTTGCAGAACCTTGTGATCGCACTCGCCGTTATTGCTTTCCTGATGATCACCGCCCTGTTTGGATTGACCAGTCTTGGGATAACAGTGATCATCCATGAAGGGAGCACACTGCTGGTTGCACTCAACGCGCTGCGCCTTCTCAGGTACACATAGCCAATCGCTCCTAACTACCGGTCCTCATAATCTACAGTGAAGGGTGATAATTAACTCTCATTTAGGAGCAGGTAATTTCACTCGTGATTTAACGGCAAACAATCTCCCCGGGAAGTTGGTTCTCCCTCATGAAAGTACGAGTTGTTAAAAACCTGGACTGGACCGCACCAGTGCTCGTTATCGAGATCGTACTCGCCATACTTATCCCCACAATAATTACCAAT
>Ga0209536_100013509_pt1 | contig 11774 bp, 11 predicted proteins | sample DeeMarSeWOR28_12_FD_187461 | JGI IMG/M metagenome (GOLD analysis project Ga0209536, IMG submission 187461) | Marine sediment microbial communities from White Oak River estuary, North Carolina - WOR-2-8_12 (SPAdes) (version 2) | ecosystem: Environmental > Aquatic > Marine > Intertidal zone >...
GATGGTCTCCACGATGTTGCGCACCGCCTGCCGCACACCCTTGCCCCCGTATCTCCCGCTCTCGCCGTCGCGCAGCTCGACCGCCTCGTGCTCCCCGGTGGAAGCGCCACTGGGCACGGCCGCACGGCCCGTCGCGCCGCTGGAGAGCTTCACCTCTGCCTCAACCGTGGGGTTACCGCGCGAGTCGAGTATTTCTCGCCCTGTCACGTCTATGATAATGCTCATTAGCCCTCTACCTGTGGTGAACGGCCCGACCAGTCATCCCGGAAACCCTCGATGACGGATCGCACCTGGTTTAACAATCGGGTACGGTCCTCGTAGTCCATCCCAGCCGTCGGAATCGGCTCCCCAAAATATAGGGTCACCGGACGCGGACGGATGCGGAAGTGACCCTTGGGTAGTATGTGGAACGTGTTGGCACAGTAGACGGGAATCACCGGCACCTGTGCCGCGATGGCCAGCACGAACGGTCCCTTCTTGAACGGCAACAAGTCGCCGGTGCGGCTGCGCGTCCCCTCGGCAAACACCGCGGCGCTCATACCACCTTGGATCACGGCGGCCGCCCGCTCATAAGACTCGAACGCCGCCTGGCGCCGCTGCCGGTCGATGTAGATGTGACCGTCCGCCTTGAGCGAACTGCCGAACACCGGGATCTTGGCTAACTCTTTCTTGGCCACGAACCGGAAGGTATCGGGCAACACTTGGAGCAGAGCCAGAATGTCGAAGAAAGACTGGTGGTTGGATACGTAGACCACAGGCTGCCCGGACGGGACGTTCTCGAACCCCTCGGTCTCCACCCTCACACCAGCGACCTTGAGCAGCAGAGTGGCCCAGACCCGCCCCGTCCGATCGTACAAACCACCCGGCCGGTTCTTCACGCCGAGCATGGCAGCGACTATCACTCTTACGCCGTAGAGCACCGTGAGAACGACGAGAGCCGTGAGGTATGCTATCGATCGCAACATGTCAGAAGTGGCTAAATCCCGGCGGCGGCGCAACCGGCTCGCCTTGGCGCTGCAGCACCAAACCCGAGCCGCTCACCACGTCGCCGATGCGCGTGAGTTCTAATGCATGCTCATCCCAAAACCGCCGCGCGAGTTCGGGCTCCGTAGCCGCCGGCAGCGCCACCAACAACTCGAATTCCTCCCCGCTCACCAAGGCCGTTTCAAAATCCGCCACCGAGCAATGAAGCGGCACGCTGTCCACGTCGATCACGCAGCACAGCCCCGATGCCGCGGCGAGCTGCCCGGCATCCTGCACCAGTCCGTCGCTCAAGTCGATCAATGCCGTAGCCCCCCGATCGCGCAACCAGATCGCCGCCGCAACCCGCGGCTCCGGATGGGCGAACCGTTCCCGCGCGGTCCGCTCGGGCTCGCTCCCCGCCTCCCACACCGCGATCGCCCGTGCCGGACCACCCAACCGCCCGGTCACCCACAGCTCGTCGCCCACCCGCGCACCGCGGCGCAGCACCGGCTCGGCAACCACACCGGCCACCAGCACGTCGACCACCAGCCTGTCTCCCCGCACCAAGTCACCACCCCACACCGACGCTCCGACCGACGCGGCCACGTCACCCACCCCAACCATCAACTCGGCCACTGACTCGTCGGGCCACTGCGGCGACACCGCCAGGCTCACCAACACCCCGCGCGGCTCCGCCGCCACCGCCGCCAGATCCGACAACGCCGCCGCCCCCGCGCGCCAGCCCAACTCCCGCGGCTCGAGCCAGCCGGGCCGAAAATGGATCCCCTCCACCGCCATGTCGCTCGACAACGCCACCATCACGCCACCCAACTCCACTATGGCACAGTCGTCCCCGCCCCCGGTGCCGCGCTCTCCCAAAGCGCGCCAGATCGCGCGGATCTTCTCGAATTCGGCGCCGTCGGCCAACGGAGTCAGATTAGACATTCTGGAATCTGCACAACGCAAAACCTGCAATCTCAAATCGCCAATCTGCAAGCGCCAACTACTGCACCTTACCGAATTGCAGATTGCAGATCGGCAATCGGCGATTTGAGATTGAACGACCCCAACAATTGTGCCTTCTGCATTCTGCACTCTTCATTCAAGGAATCGCCCGCTTCTCCACCCGCACCAACCCTCCCTCCGTCGCCAGCCACAGGTAGCGGTCGTCAACCACCACGTCCCACACCACACCCGGCACGTCGCCCGGCGCGGCGTAGAACGCGAATGCGCGCGTGGCGGGTCGATACACGGCAAACCCACGGCTGCCGCCGAGCCAGACAGCGTCGCCGTCGCACGCCACGGACGTGAGCTCACCCAGTTCGGCGATTCGCCGCTCCACCAACCAGCCGTCGCCAGCGGCCGGACCACCGCCCTCGGTGCGCCAGCGCCACACAATCCTGTCCCGCAGGGCAGCGACGAGAACCAATTCGTTGAGTGCCACAGCCACGACTGGCTCGCCCAGCTCCGGAACCCGGGCCACATCGGGGGGCACTACGACCCGATCCGAGCCCGCCCACGCCAAACCTAACCCAACCCGTGAGCCGACCCATACCCCGTCGGCCCCGTCACCCTCGAACGCCAGTGCGTTCACACGACTTGACAGCTGCTCGCCCGCCCGGGCGACCGTGCCATCGTCGTGCACGAAGGCCACACCTCGCTCGGTCCCGATCCAGACGCCGCCTGTGCCTGGCGCGAGCGACAGCGCGCGACCGGCGGGCAGACCCTGTACCGTCGTGATGCGGCCTGTGCCTTCCGGGCCCACCACCACGACGCCGCCGTCGGCAGCGGCCCACAGCGCTTCGTCGTGCAACGTCATCGCGTGCACCGCGCCCATGCCGAGGCCCGTCACGCGGGGGCCTTCCTCGAAGCTGAATCGCTGCAGATCGCTGCCGACCAGGGTGAACCCGGATCTACTCGAGCGACCGTCGCTGCCGACCCAGACCCCGCCCGGCGCCAACGCCAGAGCCGACGCGCCGGGCGCCAGCAACCCGAACGGGAGCACCTCGAGGCTGGCGATGCCCACATCGTAGCGCACCACGCCGAGGCCATCGGTGCCCAGAAACACCAGGCCGCGGAGCGAGACCTCGGCCGCAGCAGTATAGCGGAAGCTGCGCATCCGGTCGTCCAGCAGCGTACCCAGACGCATGGTTTCGATCTCCGGATGCCGGGCCACGACTTGCTGCGGCGAAACAGTGCGGATCTGACGCGCCACCGGCGGCAGCGACGTGACCGGTCGCGGCATCACCCCGCCGCGCGGCAGGAACTGCCAGCCCGACCGGTTGAGCAGATAGACACCGGCGAAAGCGTCCTCGCGATCTACCATGAGCTCCGCGGCCCCACCCGCCACTGCGGTCGTCTGATACCACCGCATGCGCGGCGAGTAGTTCACCACACCGTTCACGGTTCCCAGCCACAGCGATTGGTCTGTCGGATCGACTAGCGCAGCCAGCGCCGGGGAGGGCACATAGCCGTCCAGCACGGTCACCGGCGGCTGCCACCGATCGAACCGTAGATCGTAAACCCCGATCCCCGTTCGCGTCACGACGTACAGCACGTTCTCGTCCGCCGCCACCGCCTCGACCACACCCATGTCGCCGATCAACACCCGTTCCTCCGGACGCCACAGGCGCGAGCCAGTCTGGCCGGGCGCCGGCGCAGCGGCGGCCGTTGCCAGCGGCACCAACAGGCTGATTCGGATGAGCGGCCGGATCACACTAGGGCCGGCGGTTCCAGCTCGATCAGGAATGGGGGCCGCACGGCGGGCGGGTGGGCGAGCTCGCCCCATAAACGCGGCAGGGCCCTGGTCACGTCACCGGGCCGCGTCGACCTCACTGCATCGCCCTCGGACGCTATTTCAGCCGCGCGGCCCAGCACGTGCGCGCCGAGTGCGGCGGCATCCACCGGCGCCAATCCCTGGGCGAGGAACGAGGCAATGAAACCGGCCAGCAGATCGCCGCTACCACCGGTGGCCAGAGCGGGGTTGCCGGCAGCGACGACCCGCAAGGCCGCTCCGGCTCGAGCGACTACCGTCGGCACACCCTTGAGCAGCACGACCGAACCGGGGTTCGCGTTGGGCCCGGCGGGCCCCTCCGCCGCCAGCTTCTGAGCGGCGGAGGCCGCAGCCCCGAATCGATCCGAATCCGCCTGATCCGCCAGATCGGGAAACGCGGCGCGGAACTCGCCCGGGTGCGGCGTCAGGACGCGGGGCGCCGTCCCAGCCATCAAAGTGTCGAACCCGGTGTGCAACGCGTCGGCGTCGACCACCGCGGGCTTGTCGCTCCGCTCCAGCACCGCCCGGGCCAGCGCCTGCCGCGCCGCGCCACGACCCAGCCCGGGACCTAGCACGAGGGCGTCGGCCCACTCGATGGCGTCTGCCAGCTCATCCTCGATCTCGGGTCCCAGCGCGGTGCGAACCGTGAGGGCGTCGGGTAGCAGCTCCTGCGCCGCCTGGATCGTGACCTCGTGCGCCGCGATCTTGGCCAGCCCCGCACCTGACGCCAACGCCGTGGTGGCCGCATGGATCGCGGCACCCGCCATCCCGTGATCGCCGCCGATCACCAGTACCCTGCCTCGATCGCCCTTGTGCATGTCGGCCTGGAACGGCGGTAGCATCGCCCCGGCCCAGCAGTCTTCGACCAGGACAGGCCATTCCGGAAACGGAGGTGGGAACCCGATTTCAGCGACCACGATCCTGCCGCACCAGGATCGCTGCAACAGGTGGCCGCGACGCGCGCCGCCGAACGTCACCGTGACTGCGGCCGCGACCGGGCCGTGCGCCTCGCCCGTCGTGAGATCGAGGCCGGTGGGTCCGTCGACCGCGACGATTGGCGCCCCGCACTCGACCAGCCTGCCGGCCAGCTCACCGATCGGGCCACGCGGCGGGCCCGACGCTCCGGTTCCCAGGATCGCGTCGGCCGCAACTCCGATCGGCGGCCACTGCTCCGCCGGACTCAACCTCACCACGCCCTCGCTCAACGCCAGCGTGCGGTTGGCCTCGCAATCCGGCGAGCGGCTGCGGTCTTCGTCGACCGCGTACACTGGGACGCCCAGCGCGTGCAGCGCCCGGGCGGCCACCCAGCCGTCACCACCGTTGTTGCCGTGTCCCGCCACGATAAGGACTCCCCGCCACAGCACTGTCCCGTAATCACGGGCTATTACCTGGGCAACGGAACGGCCCGCCGCCTCCATCAGGACGCGGCTGGGTATGCCGGCCGCCACGCGAGCGTGCTCGTCCCAGGATGCAGCTTGTGCGGCGTCGAGAACCGGAATCGTGGTCACGATTTGGCTATGCAGATTGATGTTTGGGGGGGAGGCCTGCCGCGGCCCCACTCCCACCCGACCCCGTAGGGTCGGGCCAGAACCTACTTGAAGCTCTGCCCGATGGCCCGCCCGAGCGAAATCTCGCCGTTGTCGATCCGGATATTGAAACCGCACTCCGGATTGTTGCAGACCCACGCCTTGTACGTGATCGGTGCGCCGTCGCGACCGTAGTCTGACAGCGGCAGCAGCACGCCCTCAGCGCACTTCTTGCAGGTGGGGAACTCTCGTGACTCCATAACTCTACCCGTCCTCCCTGTACTAACTGCTGTTAAACACCGCCACCCGTCCGGCTGACGCCGGCCCAGGGGTACTCCTCAAAGGCCTCCCTCAAATCGTAGACTGCGTGGAAGTCCTCTATGCGGTCGTCCTCGTCCGGCATGAGCAGACCCACCTCAATCAAGACGAAAACGATCTTCCCGATATCGTCGGTAGTGCTGATTCCCCAGTGGCCGAATACCGTATGCGACGTCAGCCCGAATTGCTCCAGCGCTAGGTCCCGGCAGGCCCAGGCCAGCTCGGGGCCGGATATGTGGCCCCGCTCCAAGCGTCTTCGCTGGCAGAACTCCAGCGCCGCCAAGACGAACAGGTAGGCCCGCTCGTGGTAGCGCCCGTCGATCGCCCGTATCCGATCGAGAATCTCGTTTGCCAGCTGTAGTTCGACCACGGCTATAAGGTGGATCGGTGGCTCAAAAGGAGCAAGTGTTCTCCGTCACGGCGCCGTCGCCGCTGCCTCCAAATAGAGCGGGTACTCGGCGGCCAGCTCCCGCACCTCGCCCCGCACCCGCTCAATGGTCGCATCGTCGGGTTTGCGGAGAATCACATCCATGAACCCGGCGATCCGAGCCATCGCGCCAACGTCCATGCCCCGTGTGGTCAGTGCGGGCGTGCCGATCCGAAGGCCGCTCGTCACGAACGGCGACTGCGGATCGCCCGGTATGGTGTTCTTGTTGACGTGGATCCCGGCCCGGCCCAATGCCTCTTCGGCGAACTTGCCGGTGAGTCCCTGCGGCCTCAGGTCGAGCAATAGCAGATGTGAATCGGTGCCGCCCGAAACCAGTGTGTAGCCGCGCTCCGCGAGAGCCTCGGCCAGCCCCCGGGCGTTGGCCACCACCTGGGCCGCATACACCCTGAACGACGGCTGCAGCGCCTCGTGAAAGCCGACGGCCTTGGCAGCGATCACGTGCTCCAGCGGTCCGCCCTGCGTTCCCGGAAACACCTGTTTGTCCACCGCCTTGGCAAACTCGGCGCGGCACAGGATGAAGCCGCCGCGCGGGCCGCGCAGCGTCTTGTGCGTCGTGCTGGTCACGATGTCCGCGTGCGGCACCGGTGAGGGATAGGCATCGCCGGCCACGAGCCCAGCGATGTGGGCCATATCGGCAACCAGCTTCGCGTCCACCTCACGGGCCACTGCAGCGAAGCCCGCGAAATCCAGAATCCTGGGATAGGCGCTGGCCCCTACGACGATCACCTTGGGCCGCTCGCGCCGGGCAACGTCACGCACGACATCCAGGTCGACCAGCCCGGTAGCCTTGTCCACGCCGTACTGCACCGCATGGTACAACCGTCCGGTCGCGCTCACCGGCGCGCCGTGTGTGAGATGGCCGCCGTCCGAGAGCCGCATCCCCAGCAGAGTGTCCCCCGCCTGCATGAGCGCCATGTAGGCGGCCAGGTTGGCCTGCGTCCCGCTGTGCGACTGCACGTTGGCATGGTCGGCACCGAACAACTGCAGCGCGCGATCGACCGCCAACTGCTCGGTCCGGTCGACCCACTCGCAGCCGCCATAGTAACGCCTGCCGGGGTAACCCTCGGCGTACTTGTTGGTGAGTACCGACCCCATGGCCTCCAGCACCGCACGGGATACGAAGTTCTCCGATGCAATGAGCTCGAGGCCGTACTCCTGCCGCTCCACCTCTCTGTGGATCAGGTCGGCGACCTCGGCGTCGACCGCTTCCAGGGGGAGTCGGGAATCTCTTGGTTCTCTCAAGGGCCGTTCCGGTTACATGTGAAAGTGCTTGCCCTTGGCCGCAGCAGCATCCGCGATGCGCCGTTCGGCCAGTCGATCCGCCGCCCGGTACGTGGGCATGCCCTCATCGCGCGCGATCTCGAGCACGTTCAATACCGTGTCGTATATCTCGGAGGCCTTCTGGTGCGATTTGTCGAGGCTCCAACCCTCCACCTCGGCGTTGACGTTGATCAAGCCACCACCGTTTATCACATAGTCGGGGGCGTAGACGACACCGCGCTCGTTGAGGATGTCGCCGTGACGCTCCTCCGCCAGCTGGTTGTTGGCGGCTCCCGCCACGATGTCGACCTTGAGCACCTTCAGCGTATCGTCGTTGATGATCGCACCCAACGCGCACGGCGCGAATATGTCGGCTGTGACCCCGTAGATCTCGTCCGGACCCACACCCGTCGCACCGAACTCTTCAACGCACTGCTTCACCTTGGCTTGATCGATATCGGATACGACGAGCTTGGCGCCCACCTCGTGCAAGTGCTTAAGAAGATAGTAACCCACATGCCCGCAGCCCTGCACCGCCACGGTCTTGCCCTCCAAGCTGTCTTCACCGTAGCGGAACTTGGCGCAGGCCTGCATGCCCCTGTACGTGCCGAACGCTGTAGACGGCGAGGGATCACCGGAGCGGCCCGCCAGCCCGACCACCCGCGTCGTTTCCCGCCGCACGAAGTCCATGTCGCTCGTGCTGGTACCCACGTCTTCGGCAGTGATGTAGCGGCCCTGCAGTGATTCCACATGCCGGCCGTGAGCCCGCATGATGGCTTCCCGCTCCTTGGTCCGGTAGTCACCCAGGATCACGCTCTTGCCGCCGCCGAGGTTGAGGCCGGCGACTGCGGCCTTGTAGGTCATGCCGCGCGACAACCGCAACACGTCGATGAACGCCTCCGCGTCAGTCTGATAGTCCCAAAACCGCGTGCCTCCGAGCGCCGGCCCCAGAATGGTATTGTGAACGGCTATGATGCCGCGGTAGCCCGACTTTCGCTCCGAGGCGAAACTGATTTGCTCGTGGCCGTGTTCCGCGATGAGATCGAATAGATGTTCGTCTAAGGACAACCCTGCATCAGCGCTGCTCAGGGTGGAGTCCTCGGCCAATAACGATTCGCTGGATTTCACTTGTTCCCTCGTAGATTTCGGTCACTTTTGCGTCTCGGAAGAGACGCTCGACTGGATAATCCCGCATGTAGCCGTACCCGCCAAATATCTGCACCGCCTGCGTCGTCACCCACATCGCCATCTCAGAACCATATAACTTGGCCATGCCGGCCAGTTCTGTGACGTCCATCCCGGCGTCCTTGCGGCGGGCGGCCTCGTACATGAGGGCCCTGGCGGCAGCCACTCGGGTCGCCATATCTGCCAACTTGAACTGGATCCCCTGAAAATCCTTGATGGGCGTGTCGAACTGTCTGCGCTCCTCCGCGTAGCGGATCGAGTATTCGAGTGCCGCCCGGGCGATACCCACCGCCTGCGCGGCCACACCCAGTCGCCCGTGGTCCAGAGCCTCCAACGCATAGATGAAACCATGTCCTTCATCCCCGAGCAAGTGCTCGGGGCCCAGCCGCACATCCCGTAGGGCCAGCGACACAGTTTGCGACGAACGCAGACCCATCTTGTCTTCCGGTTTGCCGACCTCCACTCCCGGCACGTCACCCGGTACCAGGAACGCGGAAATGCCTCGCGCGCCACGCCTATCTTCCGGGCTGTCCGTCCGGGCCATCACTACCAGCAGGGCAGCACTGTCACCGTGGGACACCCACGCCTTGGTCCCGTTGAGGACCCAATCGGACCCGTCGCTGACGGCCTGGGCCCTGAGCCCGGCCGCGTCCGAGCCCGCATCAGCCTCTGACAGCGCGAACGCGGCCAGCTCACCCCGCGCCATGCGCGGCAGCCAGTGGCTCCTCTGCTCCTCGCTGCCGTGACCCAGCAGCATCGCAGTCGGCAGCGAGTTGTGTACCGAGACCGTGATCGTCACTGACGCATCGGCGGCCGCCAGCTCCTCGACGACCATCATGTATGTCAGCGTATCGAGCTCGAGCCCACCATACTGCTCCGGAATCAGCATCCCGAAGAAACCGAGTTCACCCAGCTTGCGGAACTCCTCCGTAGGCGGTGCTTTGGTCCGATCCCGTTCCGCGGCGGTCGGCGCGATCTCGTTGACGGCGAACTCGCGCGCCAACTCGACTATCTCACGACTTTCCTCCGGAGCTGCTAGCAGCGGATCAAGTGTAGTCATAGAATCCGCGGCCGGTCTTGCGACCCAACCGGCCCGACGCCACCATCTTCCGTAGCAGCGGGCAGGCGCGGTACTTGGGGTCGCCTAGCCCGTCATGCAGCACCTCGAGTATCGACAGACACACATCCAGTCCGATCAGATCCGCCAGCGCGAGCGGACCCATGGGATGGTTCATGCCCAATTTCATCACGGTGTCCACGGCTTCCGGTGTAGCCACACCTTCCATCACGCAGTACACAGCCTCGTTTATCATCGGCATCAGCACGCGATTGGCAACGAACCCGGGATAGTCGCTCACCTCGACCGGAGTCTTCCCCAGGGAAGTGGCTATCTCGATCACCGATCGAGTCGTTTCGTCCGATGTCCCCAGCCCGCGGATGACCTCGACGAGCTGCATCATCGGCACCGGGTTCATGAAATGCATACCGATGACCTTGTCGGGCCGGTCTGTGTGGGCGGCGATCTGCGTGATGGATATCGACGACGTGTTGCTGGCCAGGATCGTTGCTGCGGAAGTGGATGCAGCGAGCTGCTCGAAGATCTGGAACTTGAGATCGGACGCCTCGGTGGCCGCCTCTACGACGAGCTCCGCACCGGCGGCCTTGGCGAGCTCCGTTGCCGTGGCGATTCGCTTGAGTGCAGCATCACGGTCACCCTCGGACAGGTTCCCCTTCTTTATCTGACGATCCATGTTCTTGCGGATCATGGCCAGCGCCTTCTCGAGCTGCGGCTCGACGACGTCGATGAGCGTCACCTCCCACCCACCGTGCGCAAAGACATGAGCGATACCGTTTCCCATGGTGCCAGCACCGACTACGGCGATCTTTTTCACTATGATTGGTCCTCCATGGTTCGTGCATTCTTGCGGACGAGCAACGCCAGTGTCACAGCCAGCGCCAGCGTCGCGACCAACCCGCCTTCCGGTCCAAACCGGCCTCCGGCGATCCACACAGGTTCCCCCGGTGTGAAATCGAAGGTCGGCAAATCGAACTGCAGACCGCTCACCGGAGCATCAGCCAACAGGCTGAGCCCGGCGTTCCAACCCCAATGCACCCCCCAAGCCGCGGCCAACCCGCCGGGAGTGAAGAAGGCGGCGCTCAGCACCAGCGAAGCTAGACCGATGTTGACCAGCCCGAGTGCCGATACGCTCGGGTTCCACACGTGCGCCAGCGCAAACATGGCAGCCAGCACAACGCTGGCGCCTGCCTTGCCGAGCACCGCCGACAGCCGCGCCAGCGGATACCCCCGGAACACCAATTCCTCGGCCAAAGCCGCCAGGGCGAGCAGCGCCGCCAGCGAGCCGGCTGCCGGCAAGAACCGTGATACCGGCTCGCCAGTGGCCGTTATGTGGGCCGAACCCGCAGCCAGCGCCAGCACGATTGCAGCCGCAGCCGCCGACAGCCCGATAACCGCGCCCACGGCGAGCGATCTGTATACTAACCGGGTGGCCGGCCACCCGAGCATTTGGCGCGTGGCCCAGCCCATTCTCAAGAGCGCCGCGTACACGGCGACCGCGGCGAGTACGATTGCGGCGGACGCGGAAGCCATGGCGAGCATGCCTTCCTCTCCCACCACCAGCGCCAGCGTCAGCGTCAGCGGAAACGCCAGCGCGGTCACTCCCAGGTAGAAAGCCACCAGGGCTCCTACCGCCCCGAGTACCGCCCTCAACCTGCCTCAGATGACGCGCGCGCCCGAACTGGGGCGCGCAGGTGTGAGATGCTATTTCCGTTCCACACTGAGGGCCACCGCATTGCCGCCGCCGAGGCACAGCGTTGCCAGCCCGGTCTCGGCTTTGCGGTCCGCCATGGCACCCAGCAGCGTCGTCAGTATGCGCGCACCGCTGGCACCGATCGGGTGCCCCAGTGCCACTGCCCCCCCGTGAACGTTCACGCGATCCCAGTCCCAACCGAGCGCGTTACCGTCCGCCAACGCCTGCACTGAGAAAGCCTCGTTGGCCTCGATCAGGTCGTAATCATCGATGGTGGTGTCGCATTGCTTCATCAAAGCCTCGACAGCGACGATCGGAGCGAAGAACAGATCTCTCGGCTCGGTGCCCCCGGTGGCATAGCCGGTGATGCGCGCCACCACCGCGAGCCCGTGGGCTGCGGCGAACGCCTCGGACGTGACCACCAGGGCGCTAGCACCATCGTTGAGGCCCGGAGCATTCCCCGCGGTCACCGTGCCGTCCTTCTGGAACGCCGGACGCAGTCTGCCGAGCGCCTCGAGCGAGGTGTCGGCCCG
>Ga0209536_100013510_pt1 | contig 11774 bp, 12 predicted proteins | sample DeeMarSeWOR28_12_FD_187461 | JGI IMG/M metagenome (GOLD analysis project Ga0209536, IMG submission 187461) | Marine sediment microbial communities from White Oak River estuary, North Carolina - WOR-2-8_12 (SPAdes) (version 2) | ecosystem: Environmental > Aquatic > Marine > Intertidal zone >...
GGTGGTATCGGTCTGCGGGGCCCGGGTGAGACGCAGCTCGAGACCGACCGCCGCATGATTCGGCGCAGGATCAGTCGGCTGAAGCAGAATCTCGCCAAGGTGGCGGTGCACCGCGGCGTGTTGCGGGGAGGCCGGCGCCCAATCCCAACAGTCGCGCTGGTTGGCTACACCAATGCCGGCAAGTCGAGCCTGCTTACCGCGCTCACGGGCGCGGAGACGTTCGTCGAAGACAGGCTCTTCGCCACACTCGATACGAAAACGCGCGAGATGAGTCTGGGTCCCAAGCAGCGGATCCGTTTGGTGGACACCGTCGGCTTCATCAGGAAGTTGCCCCATCACTTGGTGGCGAGCTTCGAGGCGACCCTCGAGGAGGCGGCAACAGCGGATATCGTGCTGCACGTAATCGACGCTGCGAGAGCCGACTGGCAGGAACAGGTGGCGGTCGTAGACGAGGCCTTGGATGACTCGAACCTCGATGGCCGGCCCGTCGTGCATGTGTTCAACAAGATGGACTTGGTCGCGGATGCTGAGGCACTCACAGACAGCGCCGGGCCTGGCTACGAACACTCGGCTCGTGCCTCGGCAGCCAAGAATGAGGTGGCTGAAGTCGTAGCGGTGCTCAAGTCGCTGGTCCCTGTCACAGGGACAGTCGAGTCCTCTGTGTGAGTGGCACCGGCGATCAAACAGTTTGGGCGCATCCGGCACAGCAGCACATTGGCCGCGCTGCTGCGACCATGGGCTGCCGCTGGGCATCTCAGTCGCATATGGAATAGTCTCCTGCAACAAATACTCGAGCGAGGTAGCAACTGTATGGGGTCTCTACGCAGCGGTAACGCTTTGCCGGCTCTTGGGACGCTCGCGATACTTGGTGTCACAGCCGCCCAGGCTCAGGTGCCAGAGCAGCAGCTCACCCAACCCACGGCTTCCTTCCCGTACGACTTCAGCACCGTGGCCGGACTGCGCGAACTCCCCGACGGGCGGGTCATGGTTGCCGACGGACTCGGCCAGGTGCTGATGGTAGTGGACCTGGCAGCGGGCCGGGCGGACACTATCGGGCGCCCGGGGCAGGGGCCGCGAGAGTACAGACAGCCAGACGGTCTCTTCGCACTGCCCGGTGACTCGACGCTACTGGTGGACCTCGGCAATGGGCGGTTGACCGTGTTGGGGCCCGATTTCAGCTTCGGCGCCACGACTCCCATTTCTCAGGGGTCGGTGGAACCGGGTCGCGGCATGGGCACGATGTCAATCCGGATACCGCGTGCGGTGGATTCCGGTGGCCGCTTCTACTACCAGCCGATGGGTGGCATGGGACGCGGTGGGATGCCCGACTCGGCGGCGGTGGTGCGCTGGGATCGAGCAACCGGCGCGGTAGACACCTTGGCCCAGGTCAAGTTGCAGGATTTCACGACTAGCACGAGTGGTGGCTTGAACAACCAGGCGGTCTCGATAAGCGCAGTACCAATGAGTCCGCAGGACGCATGGGCTGTGGGACTGGACGGCAGTATCGCCATAGCACGTGCCGGTGACTACAGTGTCGAATGGGTGCGTCCCGACGGCAGTGTGGTGAGAGGACCTGCCAACGACTACAGGCCGGTTCGGGTGGGCCGGGATGAGAAGCAGGCTTGGGTGGAACGGGCCGCAAGAAGCGGCCTCAGGGTGGAAATGACGGTGGAGAATGGCCGTGCGTCGACCTCGTTTGGTCGTGGTGGTCGCGCTAGTGATGACTGGGAACGGCAATATCCCGAGTGGCCGGACGTGATGCCCGCCTTCCAGCCCAACGGCGTGTTCGTAACACCCGGGGGAGAGATGTGGGTTGAGCGCTACGTCGCCGCCGACGATCCACCGGCGTTCGATGTCTTCGATTCGGCAGGGAGAATGGTGAGGAGAATATCGTTCTCCCCGGGACGACGCCTGGCTGGGTTCGGTCGCGACGCCGTCTATCTGGTCAGCGCCGACGAGTTCGATCTACTGCGGCTGGAAAAATACGAGATGTGAAACCGGGAGCCGAGAGCGGGGAGCGGGGTACGGCTCCCCGCTCTCCGCTCTCTGCTCCCCGTTAGTATCCCACCGCCCTGCCGTCACCGTTCCTGGGATCCGCAGCTCCCACGCGCTCCCCGGTAACCGGATCTATCATGATGCAGTTGGTCTGACCCTGTCCGGAGCTGGTGTCCACTGGATGTCCCATCTGTTCCAGCCGCGCCGTCGCTCGCAGTAGCGAACCACGGTCCTCCAGGCGCACTAGATTCGGTAGCCATTGGTGGTGCAGGCGCGGAGCGTCGACGGCCTCCCAGATTCCCATCTTGAAGTCGATCACGTTGAGGACGACCTGCAACACACTGTTTATGATGGTGCGCCCTCCGGGACTGCCCGCCACTGCGACCAGCTCCCCGTCCTTGGCTATGATCGTAGGCGTCATGCTGGAGAGCATGCGTTGCTGCGGGCGCGCCAAGTTCGGTTCGGTACCGATCAAGCCCGTCGTGTCAGTGAGCCCCGGCCCGGCGTTGAAGTCGCCCATCTCGTTATTGAGCAGGAAGCCCGCGCCTGGCACGGTGATCTTGGAACCGTACCCTGCCTCCAGGGTGTAGGTAACGGCCACAGCCATCCCGTCGGCGTCCACCACCGAGTAGTGGGTGGTCTCGGTGCTCTCATCGGCCAGTACTATGTCGCTGGGGTCCGATGGCGTCGCCCGGTTCTCGTTGATCGTCTCACGCAGTCTCGTGGAGTACTCCTTGCTCGTCAGCCGGTCGACAGGGACTGGCGCGAAGTCAGCGTCCGCCAAGAAGCGGGCGCGATCCCGATATGCCAGCCGCATCGTCTCCACCAGATGGTGGATGTACTCCGGCGAGTTGTGGCCCAACTCCGCGAGGTCGTAACCCTCGAGAATATTCAGCATCTCCACCAGTATGGTACCGCCACTGCTGGGTGGTGGCATGCTGACGATGTCGTAGCCACGGTAGCTGCCGCGGATCGGTACGCGCTCGTGAGCCTCATATAGGGCTAGGTCTTCTTCGGTTATCAATCCGCCGCCGCGTACCATCTCGGCTGCGATCAAGCGAGCAGTCTCGCCCTTGTAGAAGCCATCCCGACCTTCACGCATGACTCTGCCCAGCGTGGTGGCCAAGTCCGGCTGGCGCCACGTTTCACCAGCCCGATAGGGCTCTCCGTTGTGGGAGAACTTCTGCTGCGAGGCCGGATAAGGCTCCATTCTGCTGAGGGCGTACTCCATTGACTGAGCCAGAGCAGGTGTCAGGCTGAACCCGTCTCTAGCAAGACTCACGGCGGGTTGGACCAACTGATCCCAGGGTAGCTTGCCATAGGTGGCATGTGCCTTGGCAAATCCGGCTACCGTTCCAGGTACGCCGACTGCCAAGTGGCTGTTGTGGTGGATTTCGCGGGAGTACTCACCGTTCTCGTCCAGGAACATCCCGGGGTGAGCCGCCAGGGGAGCCTTCTCCCTGAAATCGAACGCGGTGGCGGCGCCGTCCGGAAACCTGATTACCATGAACCCGCCGCCCCCTATGTTCCCCGCCGTGGGATGAGTCACGGCTAGGGCGAAGCCAGTCGCTATCGCTGCATCGACAGCGTTACCCCCGGACTGGAGGATATCCGCCCCGATCTGGCTGGCCAGTTCGGTGGCGGATACGACCATGCCATGCTCGGCACGAACCGGCCCGGCTCGCCCGCAGGAACTCACCGCCAACACCAGTGCAGCCGACAACAGCAATCGTATGGGCCAGCGGCCAAGCAGCGACCACTTCAGCGAATAACGCATCGTTTCCACCTGTTAGTGACGTCGCCTAGAAGCTAATGGGGATATTATGGGTGGGTAAGCGGTGACCACGCCCGGGCACTCGTTGGGGCGTGCTGGACGTGTTGCGGGCAGACTGATATTGTCCCCGTTCTGGAGTCACTCTCCAGGTCGCTGCGGTTCTCTGGAGCGGCGGCCTTGTAGCGATCGAGCAACAGGTTGGGCAGCGATCGCTGGCAAATACACTACGGAGCTGAGTATGTCTGATAGACCGAAACGCCGCGGCGAACGGCGCACCACAGAACGCAGGAAAGGTCCGGTTCGGAGCACCGACCGCCGGCACAAAACGGTGCCGGTGGAACAGGAGCAGAGGAGCGGCACGGACCGCCGCGGGCCGGACCGTCGCAGCGGGCGCGAGCGTCGCAGCGGCAAGGACAGGAGGAGAAAGTAGGTCGCGTCTCCAGTCCCAGCCCAGCGGGCAGCCCCTGTTATCTAGGCAGCCGCTCCGGCATGTCGGCCACAACGTAGCTCATTACTGCCAGCGCGGCGACGCAGAGCGCCATTTCCGCGGGATCCAACTTGTCGACGGTGTCGGCGTTGGTGTGGTGATACCAGAAATAGCGGCTGCCGTCGACGTTGAGGCCCATTCCCGGTACCCCTGCACGCATCAATGGACCGATGTCGGCACCGCCCCCACCAGCAGAGATCCCCACGTCAATCGGCTCGAGCAGCTGACCGATCTCCCGCACGAGTTCCAGGGCAGGTTCTGATCCCGTGAAGCCAAACCCTGTAGGCTTGAATACGCCGCCATCGGACTCGATGGCCAACACGTGGTTGTCCACCTCGTCGTGGTGAGTCTCACGGTACGCCGTGCCACCGCGCAGCCCGTTTTCCTCGTTAGTCCACAGGACGACTCGGATCGTGCGGCGCGGTCTGAGGCCCAGTCGCTGCAACACAAGCAGCACTTCCCAGGCGGCTACACTGCCTCCGGCGTCGTCCATCGCTCCCTGGCCCACATCCCACGAATCGATGTGGCCCCCCAGCACCACGACTTCGGAGGGAAATTCCGACCCAGTGAGTTCGCCCACGACGTTCCTTGACGGTGCATCGGGTAGGGTCTGGGCGTTCATCCTGAGCCGCACTACGATTCTCTCCCCGCGGTCCTGCATCCGCTGCATCAGCTCAGCGTCCTCAACGGTGATTGCTGCATGGGGAATGCGAGCTACGTCGTCAGCGTAGCGCATCCCTCCTGTGTGAGGTGTGCGCAGCGAGTACGGGGTAACGGAGCGTATCAGACTCGCCACCGCGCCAACCCGAGCTGCCTCAACTGCACCGTTGCTGCGGTATTGCACGGTCTCGCCGTAGGCTGTGAATGGGGCGTTGAACAGCACGATCCTGCCACGCGCTGCGTCGGCACGCTCCCGCAACTCGTCGAAACTGCGCACCACGAGAACCGGTGCGGTGATACCGTCCGGCGGCGTGTTTATGCTGCCGCCGAGTCCCAGCATTGGAAGAGCCATGCTGCGGGGCTCGAGCAGCTCCGCCGACTCCTCTCCTCGCACCCAGTGCGGTACCATGACCGGCTCGCCACGCACGTTGTCGAGACCATCTCGGCGCATCTCGTCCAGAATCCAGTCGATAGCCCGTTCCAGATTGTCCGACCCACTGAGTCGGTTACCGAAACGATCGACGAGTTCGCTCATGCGTTGGAATGCCGAGCTGTCCTGGAGCGCGGCCGCGATGATCTGGTTCGCTACGTTGCCGTACTGGCTGGCAATACCGGACTGTGCGGAAGCCGGGCTCGCTGCCAGCAGCATGGCTGCGATTCCAGTTGCTGAGCCCAGCAACGACGGGTGAGTGGATCGAGGCATGACAACCCTTCCCATGTTGGTCAGGTGGAAAGCAAATCGTGTCGGCGATCTATGTTGCAGGGTACCGGCTCGGCGCTGGCTGGTGTCGCAGCTGCGGTACGGTGTTCGGTCGCTGTGGTGGGGCCGATGGTGAGAAGCTACAATGGTGGTGCGCCGGGGGGAATGGCGCCTCGTTCCCTTGCGCTAGTCAGCATCCGTTCCAGGAAATCCACTCGCTCGTTCATGTCTCCCATCTCTGACCGCAGGCTGTCGATCTCGTCGAGCAGTAGCTCCAATTTCTCGTTTGAGATTCCTTCCTCCTGAGCGCTCGAATCGGTCTCGCCCCAGTTCGCCACGCGTCTGTCATCTGCGTCGCGGAACCCCCCAGCAGCCACCAGAATCATGTCGTAGAGCCACCAGACTCCCAGCCCGCCAAGGGTAGCCAGCTGCAGCAATCCGGTCCCGATCTTGCCGACGTAGAAACGGTGTCCTCCAAACACGCCGGTTACAGTCGCAAGTGCGAGTGCTATGCCGCGAGATCGTTTGGATATGTTGGATTCCGTCATGGAACTCTCTTAGGTTCAAAGAAACAATCTGTTGCTACAACTGTTGAATTGGGCGGTCCCTAAGCCTGTTGCCAAGGTCCACCGTCGCAATCTCATCTCCCTCGATCTAATCCTACGGGCTGCGAGAGCGGTTCGTTTCCTCCCGCAGACGTTCCTCCGGCCGGTACGAGCTGACCGTCATGCGCGCGCGCGTATGAAATCAACAACAGGGCGCTGCGAGAATAGCTGTGTATCCCGCCTGCCACGCGGTTGGTGCGGAGGAAAGCATCGTTCACCCGCGTCCCGATCCTAGTGCCGCGACCCCTGAACCGACGCCAATACTCGCGGGATTCGTCGATGTCTCGCTGCACACCGGGGAGTCGCTGCTCGGCGAACGCCAACCACTGGTTGCGGTCCACCCGGGCCAACGCTGCCATGAGCTGTTGCTGGGCGAACACGAACGCAGAATAGCGCGCATAAGCATTGGGCGCGTGTACGGCGGAAAGGTAACCCCAGAAATTGGCCTCGTCTTCCCGTGCCACGCCCCGTTGGTGGGCCTCCTCATGCGCCAGCATCTTGGGTTGATCCACCGCCGGGATACCGGCCCGCAGATTGGCCTCGCCGGTGAACGGGAAGTAGAAGCCGGCAACGCCCACGAGCTCATACCAGGGGGTGAGCAAGGGAGTCTTGGCTCTACCATACGAAACGGTCAGTGCTGGTAGATCCAGTTGCCGTCGCGCCCTGAGCCAGCCTGCAGTGATTGCGTCCTCGACCGGAGCGCGGTTGGCCGGCAGCTGGGTGGGCTCGCCGGCATCGTCCGTTCCGTGGATTTCGCGATACGACTCATTCGCTGCCGTGACCAGCTGATTCGCCAGGTCGGTCAACTCCACTGCCTCGATGCTGATCGGAGTTGACCACCCAAGGCGTTGATCCAGCTCGGCGCGGGAGTAGTTGAAGCCCCAGAGCACGTAGAACAACGTCACCAGCACACCCACGTCTTGACCCAACCTGAGCGTCCCTCCCGCCAGCGCGTTGGTCCATTGACGCTGTGATCTCAGTACATCTATCACGGCGAAGGTCCCTCCGACCAGCTGTCTGAGTATCAGGGCCAGCACTACCAACTCGCCCAGCGCAAGCGGGATCCAGCCAGTCGCACGCGAGAGGAGCCAGGCTATCCATGGACCCAGCGTTTCGCCGTAGAGCCATTCAGTGAGGGATGGTAGCTGGCTGAGCAGCACCGACACAGCGTAAGCGATGATGCCGGCGGTTGCCCAAAGCAACCGTCTCCGGGCGTGGAGATCCTGGTTACGAGGATAGGCTCTATCCGGCGTGGTCGCTACCATGCTCAGTAAGATAAAGGCAAGGTGCTGGGGCTGGATCCAGGTTGGATTCCCCTTGGGCGCTGGCGAGCGCAAGTGACTCTGCGCAAATTCGCAGTATGTGTTCCCTGTGGCTGGAAGCCGGACCAGGCGCGGTGCCGGATTCATTGCTGATCTGGCTGTGGCGCCGCGCCCGCTGCTGCACACTGGGTCGTGACCATGTGCGGTAGATTCGCACTCCACGAGCCGCCCGAAGAAATTGTGCGCGCGTTTCAGCTGGCCCGGGGTGAATTGGCTAGTGGGCACGGTCCCCGCTACAACATTGCCCCTACCGACGACGTTCTAGCCGTACGAGTGCGAGACAAGGGCAGAGGCAGGGAAGCGGCACTGCTGCGCTGGGGCCTGGTGCCGCACTGGGCCAAGGATGCCAGCGTAGCTGCCCGCACGATCAACGCGAGGGCCGAGACGGTCGCTGAGAAGCCAACTTACCGTGACTCATTCAAGAGCCGCCGCTGTCTCATACCGGCCGATGGATTCTACGAGTGGCAGAAACGCGCGAGTGGGAAACAGCCCTACTACTTCAAGATGAATGACGGCAAGGTGTTTGCCTTTGCCGGTCTGTGGGATGAGTGGTGGCGGGCCGGGACCAGCCTGGAGTCTTGCACGATATTGACGACCGAGCCCAATGAGCTCACGCGGCCGATCCACAACAGGATGCCGGTGATACTCCAGCCGACTGAGTACGACACGTGGCTCGATCCGGATGTGAACGATCCAGCTCGGCTCGGCAGCCTACTGCGTCCGTTCCCCGCTAGGCAAATGGCAGCATACCCTGTGAGCACTTTTGTGAGTCGTGCCGGCAATGAGGGTCCGACCTGCATAGAGCCACTGGATGGGAGATCACTGTTTGACTGAGCTATGCTGGCAACTGTAGAGCAATACCGGCCCATAATCGTCGCGACGCTGTCAGTACTGCTGGCGGTGATTGCGTCAGTCCATGTCGTGCTCAACAAGCGGGACACGCGCGCTGCAGTGGCATGGGTGGGGTTTGCATGGTTAGTGCCCATAGTGGGGCCGGTCCTGTACGTCTTGCTCGGCATCAACCGAATACGCCGCCGCGGCGAAGCCCTGAGAAGGTCGGGGCTGACAGTGGGCCCCAGCCCCCGCGACACCGGTGTCGACTGGAGGGCGTTCCGCGCCGAACTCGGTGAGGAATACGGGCACCTCGATTCCTTGGCTCGCGTGGTGCGCAGGGTCACCGGTCGCCCCGTCGTGGCTGGGAACCGAGTCACACCGCTGGTGAATGGAGACGCCGCATATCCCGCCATGCTCGAGGCGATCGACCGCGCCGACCGATCCGTCGCGCTGGGCACCTACATATTCGACCACGACGAGATTGGCTGTCAGTTTGCCGCGGCGTTGGAACGAGCGGTGGCGAGAGGCGTGAAGGTCCGGGTCCTGGTAGATGCGGTAGGTGCACGCTACTCATGGCCTTCTATGGTCCGTGAATTGACGAGGCGAGGCGTTCCGGTCGCCCGGTTCCTGCAAACGCTGGTCCCCTGGCGCATGCCGTTCATGAACCTGCGCTCGCACCGCAAGATCTTGGTTGTCGATGGCAGGGTGGCTTTCACCGGCGGGATGAACATCCGTGCAGGCCATGTTTTGGCCGACAAACCGCGTCGCCCGGTCCAGGACCTCCAGTTTCGTCTCGAAGGACCAATCGTGGAGCAGCTGACTCACGTTTTTGCCGAGGACTGGGGCTTCACAACACGGGAGGTCCTGGCTGGCGATGACTGGTTCCCACTCTTGGAGGATGTCGGCCCCGTTGTGGCGCGCGGGATTCCAGACGGCCCCGGGGAGGACATCGATGCGGTGCGCATGGTGTTTCTGGGTGGCGTGCAGACCGCCCAGTCACGTATCTGTGTCGTCACACCCTACTTCTTGCCGGACAGAGACCTCATCAGCGCGTTGAATATCGCGTCGATGCGAGGAGTCGAGGTCAGCATCGTGCTTCCCCGCGTCAACAATCATCCCATGGTGGGTTGGGCCTCCACGGCGTTGCACTGGCAGCTGCTCGAACGCGGCTGCCGAATCTTTCTGACCCCGCCGCCGTTCGATCATACGAAGTTGATGGTGGTAGATGGAGTGTGGACCCTGATTGGATCGGCCAACTGGGATCCACGGAGTCTGCGACTCAACTTCGAGTTCAACGTCGAGTGTTACGATACCGAGTTAGCCCAGTCGATGGATCGGTTGGTTGCAGAGAAGCTGCGAGATGCCCACGAAGTCACCCTCAGGGAAGTCGATGGGCGGCCCCTGCCCGTTCGGCTGAGAGATGGTGTGGCGCGACTGTTCAGTCCGTACCTTTGAGTGGTACAACAAGGGTCCATTCTGAACGGGTGGCGCTGATACCGCAGGTTCAGGACTGGGCTGAGAGGTGTAATCTCGCGGTCAGAACTGTGCGACAAGGTGTGGTCATGGATGTAGTGTACAGCGTTGGCAGGGCTGCTTGCTCTATCCTCATGCTGACAGTCACGTTCAGTGCCTGTGGCGGTGGGTCGCAGGACCGCTACAGCAACCCAGTTGAGGAGCGAGCAGTACTTGCGGTGCTGGAGCAGTATTACAGTGACTTCAGCTCGCGAGACTGGGAGGCCTATGCCAGCCATTTCTGGCCGGGCGCCGACCTGACCACAGTGTGGCAACCCGCGGGAGAACACCAAGACCGCGTGATTGCCACGACGATCGACGATTTCATTTCCCAGGTCCCTCAGGGTCCGGGAAGTCGCGAGATATTCGAGGAGCGGATGATCGAGGCTCACATCCGCATCTTCAACAACCTGGCACAAGCCTGGGTCCGTTATGGGACGCGGTTTGGTGACCCGGGAGAGGTAGCTGAGTGGGAAGGGGTCGACGCCTTCGCACTGCTCAAGCACGATGGCAGTTGGAGGATAGCGTCGCTGGTTTTCTCGAGCGAGGGCTCTTGACCGATCTTGGAGGGGTATGCTGGACGGAATAAGGTCGTTCTTCGACAGGAACATCGCCGCGGCCGCCGGGCCTGAGGGTCACGCGGAAGCGGTTCCGTCGGGTACGGCGCCCGACGCGGTTCCACTTGCCGCCTGTGCGTTGTTGCTGGAATTGGCTCATGCCGACGATGAGTTCACCGCCGACGAGCGGGCTCACATTGAAGAGGCTATGGTACGTCACTTCGACCTCGAGCCAGACGCAGTAGGCGAACTGATTCGACTGGCAGAGCTAGAGCGCACAGGGTCGGTGGATTTGTATCAGTTCACCAAGCTCATTGCAGAGCAGTATGATCTGGGACAGAAGATGGTTCTGGTTGAGATCATGTGGCGTGTGGTCTACGCAGATGGTGAGTTGGCAAGGCACGAGAGCTATCTGATGCGCAAGCTGTCCAACCTGCTCGGTATCAAGCCGGGGTACCTGGCTGACGTGCGCAAGAAGGTGACGGGAGCGGAAGACTAGCTGCAATGCCGGCCGATCTTCGAACGAGGTTGCTGGACCATCTCAGACAAACCGCGCTGTTTGGCCGTCCTGGTCTCGCGTTGCTAGCCGTGAGCGGAGGTCCGGACTCAGTTGCGCTCCTGGACCTGATGCATCTGGTGGGACCGGAGTTCGAGCTGGAACTGGCAGTAGGTCATGTGGAACACGGCATCCAGTGCGAGACCCAGCAGGCAGCCGAGCAAGTGCGTGAGCTGGCGCAGCGCTACTCCGTTCCCTGTTACTGCGAGATACTGTCGCTTGGTGCAGGTACGTCTGAGACCACCGCTCGCGAGGCACGCTACAGTGCCTTGCGGGGCATGCAGGAACGGGTGCATGCGCGATATGTCGTGACAGCCCACCAGCGTGACGACCAGGTTGAAACGGTGTTGTACCGCTTCCTGCGCGGCAGCGGGATCGCCGGACTGGCGGGAATCCCGGCCCGGAAGAACTCACCGGTCGTGAACTGGTTGCTGGCATAGGCAATGGCGTTCGGGGCGGCACCCACAAGAAGGAGAAAGGGCATCCCCGCAACAACCAGGGCGGAAAAAAGTATGACCTCGCCTCCGATGCCAAGATAGGGTGCGATAACCAGCGCTACCGGTAGGGCAATGGAGATGGCAGCTACATTCATGATGAAGTTGGTCATGATCATCACCAGAAATGCCATGCCGAGAATAAAGAAGATGGCAGGCGCATCCTGGAAAAGAGTAAGCCAGTGGACTGCCATCCATTCCGCAGCGCCCGTTTCCCAGAGACAAAATCCTATAGACATGGCGCCGGCGAACAGTAGGATTATATTCCAGGGAACGTC
>Ga0209536_100013511_pt1 | contig 11774 bp, 19 predicted proteins | sample DeeMarSeWOR28_12_FD_187461 | JGI IMG/M metagenome (GOLD analysis project Ga0209536, IMG submission 187461) | Marine sediment microbial communities from White Oak River estuary, North Carolina - WOR-2-8_12 (SPAdes) (version 2) | ecosystem: Environmental > Aquatic > Marine > Intertidal zone >...
TTAAAAGATGATACGGTCTGATACAGCTGTCATGATTTCAAAATTCATGCTGTATTTGAATCATATATCTTTTGCAGATTGGCCAATCACTTATCCATTCTTTTTTGCGCCTTAAATTATTTCCGGGTAAAGGCACCGGTTACCCGGCGCCCTCCCCACAGATCCGGACGTGAGGGACTACCTCATCCGTGCTCAAAGGTGTCGCGCGGAGCCATTCGTTAATGCGATCTCGTTTCTCAAATAGATTTTTACGGATGCTTTCTAAAATAGGGGCTTGCATATTTACCTCCTATTCCTGTTCTTAAGCATTGGAATTTACAATATGCTTGAAGACCTTTATCCCAGTTTTGTCTCTATACCAAGATGATAGCCTAATATAACATTGTGATTCGCGCCTCTGTCAAGCTGCTAAATTATTGAATTTTTAAAACTGCTCGATTTGACTACTATGTAGTCAGAGCAAATACGGTGACGCGTCCTGATTAACTACAACCACAGGGCTCCGCAGCAGAATCGTTTTGGCATCCGCAGTTACTACCTTCGCTTTCAGATACCTCGGCTGGACAGGCGACCGTTTTAGCTGCCTTTTGAAGATGAGTTCCTAACAACCGGTCTGCGGCGACTTCCATGTGTGCGGCCGGCTGGTCCTTGACGAACTGACCAATTATCGCCGCGGCCTTAAGCTTCTTCGATCCAATTGAGGCCTTGTCTGCAAGGTCGACCATTTTCTCCAGGCATGGAATGCAACCTGCGGCCACTGCCGCGCCTATGCCGACCAACAACTGTGTTTCGGTATTCAGCCCTTTAAACATTGGCTTCATCATAAACCTCCTTTGTCTTTTGGTCATGGGTGACGGTTCATTTTCAGGCGAAACACGTCTCCCTCGGCACGCTTTTCACTGATCAATTTCGCGATTTCTTCAGCACCATCCGCCACCCGCGCGATACACGTTTTATGTCCCTCGGATGCGCGGAACTCTATTGCTTGATTCAGATCGGTAAAATCCACACCTGTAAGATCCCGGCAGGAATGGGATCCAAGACGGATGTTGAGTCGTTGGATTAATTCTTGAGTGAGAGGGACGATCGGGAAAAGTCCATCCAATCCATCTTCCAGCCGCTCACGACCCATTATCAATCCCATCACGATCACGCCGGCTGAATGAACACCGCAGGTTAGCGAAGACAGCATGCCACCGAAAAATCCGCTTGCCCCCCGAAGCACCCAGCGATCATTCAAATCAAAAACGTCTAGAAATGCAGCCACAATACTCTGGGTGCAATTGTCGTATCGGCTCATATTCTGCTCTGCCTTACGACGAACCTGTTGAATCCAGTCGACACCCTGGGACAGGATTAACTCGGAAGATAGTGGTTTTTTCGCCTCAATATCCGCCGAAGCCACATATTGCTCCACACCGCTGTTCGGAAACCACTGTCGGATCAGCTCCTGACTTTGGGGACGAATGCGAATGTGGATGTTTTCGAATCCACTTTCGGTCAACTGCGCCTTCAGCCTTTCCACATTTTCAGCGCCGGTAACACAACCGGTCAGCAAAAATACCTGTTTGCGAAGCCCTTCCGGCAATTCTGCCGTGGCGACCACGTCGGATATAGCCAAACGGCCGCCGGGTCGAAGCACACGATATGCCTCCCGCCAGACTCGAGGTTTATCCGGTGATAAATTAATAACGCAATTTGACAAAATGACGTCGATGCCGGCGTCGGCCACCGGCAGGTGTTCAATCTCCCCCAAGCGAAAAGAGACATTGGCGACCTTCATCGTTTTCGCATTTTCCCGGGCTTTGCTTACCATTTCGGGCGTCATGTCCACACCGATGATACGACCTTCAGGCCCAACCGCCTTTGCTGCCAGAAAGCTGTCAAATCCACCGCCGCAACCCAAGTCCAGCACGGTCTCACCAGGCTGTAATTTGCCGATGGCAAGCGGATTACCACATCCGAGGTTCATGTTCGCGCCTTCCACAACATCGGAGAGGTCTGCATCGCTGTACCCCAGCGTCTTACCCATCGATGTGGAATCTTGACTGCCGGGTGCACAGCACCCATTTTCTGCTCCGGCACTGCATCCGCATACGCTGCGTTTCGCCACCTTCCCATAATGTTCGCGAACCAGTCGTCGAATCATGTCCGGTGATTGTTTTTTCATAAAACCTCCTTATTATTTTATTGTTCGATATATTTCGAACATTTAGGGCAAAAAAACACCCTCTCCTAAAAATTAAAAAACTCTCGAAGGGCCTCAACTATTTGCGGATCAACCCAACATGCGATTTTTTGGCCTTGCCGTTCGGTCCGGATCAATCCGACCCGTTTAAGCTCCTTGATATGATGCGACACCGTGGATTTAACCACGTTAACTTCCTCCCCGAGTTCACCGATGTAAGCTGTTGAGTTCTCATTGATGAAGCCTACCGTTCCAGGCTTACAGCAGGAAGCCAGGCGTAGGAATATTCTCAATCGGTTGGCATTGGACAAAGCCTTGAAGATATCAGCATACTCGTCGACTTTAATATTTTTATTGTTCGACATATATTGAATTATAAAACTTCAACACAATCGTGTCAAGTTTTTTTTAACCTATCAATTTTTTCTTTACACCCATTCAGAGAAAATCAAGGAAGGCGCTTATATTAACAACTGATAATCTAAAAGCTTCAACCGCAGCTCATGGTTTTTTCAGATCGACATTAACAAATATCTGATACAGTTATCTTGATTTCAAAATTTATGCTGCAATGATAACTAAAGCTTTTTGCAGATTAGATAATGACCAATATATTCTTTTTTGAGCCTTTATTTTTGTTAGATTTCGCTCCATCCATCCATAGCTCCAGAAGATCCTCGATTCGTAGCAGACTACATCTGCTAATCCCTAATTTTATGCTGGTTAAAGTCGAGCAATAGTCGTCTTATTGCTCAGGAGGAGACGCATAAACCTATCAAGGTATCACATAGATATATCAGGCGATCGTTGCATGCGGATATATCAAATAGGTTGGAGTTTCTGGAAATTAACGTTGGAATAGAAGGTCGCGCCAATTAAGGTGATCTGGACGCTGGGGCAGTTCCCGACGTCCGGTCGAACGTTTAGGTTGACGCCTCTTTAAATTTTCCAGCAACCAATTTTCCTGCACACAATCCCGTCGCCACTGGAATGATTGCCGCTCTGATTATTGCTGTCTTCGGACCGACTGTAATGAAGACAGTTACCATCAAACCCACGATAAGAGAAAACATGATCGCATCCCCAGCATTATCTCCCATGGACGCACCGAGTATTGAAAAAATAGCGCTCACCAGTAAAGCTATCCAGCCAGGCGATAACTCAAGCCAGTACGTGGCAAGAGTGAATGAAGCTACCGAACCAAAGATGAGGCAAAAAAATACGCACTGACTCCTGATAGATACTTTTTATCTCCGCTTTCTCTTTCTGTCATTTTTCAACCTAGCGCCCGGTCTCAGCGGCTCGACATATTAAGCATCGGGACACTCGGTTCTTAGATCGAACATTCTGTTGTTTTCACCAAAATCATGGTCAATTGTGGCCGTTACAATTCGACTGTCCTCGCTCCACTTTAACGACGCGATGTGCGCGTGGTAGCCAACCGGAGCCACAATGGTTCGTCTAACGATAACATCTCCTTTTTGGATATCGCGCACCTCGAGGGTGTAGGCCCCTGGGGCCTCCGCCGTGATGAGCCGTGCTAAAAGTTTTTTGTCAGGACTCGAACGTTCGACTATTACCGATCCGGAGACCGGCGGTTCCCAGAGGGGGCTAGAGCAACCTACCAGAGCAATGGCTGCTGCAAAGATGAATGTTGAGAATCGCAATGAGAAATGCATAATAATGACCGTCGGTCCTTGCAATTCCGTTGCCTAAAGGGGCGGATCACCAGTGAACGACTTTTTACCCTAATTTTTAATGCTTAATGCTTTTGTTAACTTTTCAATTTAATTTAAAAAAGTTTATTTGGCTCAATTCCCATCCATTGAAGAAAATTTAAAAGTAATAACATAATTGATGCCGGTATCATGATTGATAGCAAAAAAGACACCACACCCATTATTACCCGAGCATATGAAACCTCATAGTCTTTGACGTTTTTTGATGTCTTTTTACCGGTCAAAGTCCTATAGCATCCTGTCGTCATTAAACCGAAAGCTACCAAGGATATGAAAAAATAAATAATCCCTAAGTTATTGTTGATTGCTATTCTTTCCATCACAGGAATGGTTAAACATAAAACTACCATAATAATAAAACCAATTAACCATGCGCCCAATCCATATAATCTAATTTGCAGGGCAGTAGCACTATCGGGTGGATTAAATGTAGTTTTGAGTGACAATTGCACTCTATTGAAGTAGTCCATTACGTGCATGTGAGTAATGCCATATCAGTTATGAAGGCTAACAATAAAGTCTCCAACACTGGGGCCACTATACCCTTGGTGTCAGCTACAGTGACAGCTTATAAATTATTCAATTATTTGGTACTTCTTTCGGGCCAGATCCTCGAGCGCACCATTAAGATGCCACCACTCATGACTCAAAGGTAAAAAGCTAGCGCTAATCATTGTCTCCGACAATATTTTTCGAATTTGGTTCCTTTCATTTTATCATACATCAATCTGGTCACGCTTCTTGGTCGCGCGGCATCTAAAATGAGCAAAGAATAATCTGGATGTCTGGTTTTTAATATTTTTTGCGCTTTGGAAAGCTTAATAGCAATCTCTTTTCTCAAATATGCTTTGCTTAACCCGTAGTAGTAGTTTTTTCGAAAATAATAAATCAGCAAGCTTTTTAACCACATTTTCGTTAAGATAAAGATTCCACCAAGCCATGGTAAATCCGATAACCCTCTAAATCTGCCATGCTGCCATGTTGCTGCTTTTAGAACCATGGTACCAGAATGGACAAGAAAAAGTTCAACAGGCAAACTCCTGTCGCCAAAAGGGTAAAAACTGTGCCTACAACTGTTCTTCCTCACGTAATATAAAGCAAGGGCAGAGGATCGATACCGATGAAATTCTGCAACACAACGACAATCGGAATAATCAGGCCGATGGTCGCAAAAATGATAACGTCCTTACGTGACAAATTTGCCATAATGGATTTCTTTGACAAACTTAACCGCTGAGCTCATTTCAAGGGCCGTGCCATGAATTCGAGTGTCCCGTATACTGCCATTTCCCGTCCTTCTCTCAGTAAAGCGGTGCCAATCTCCGAAGCCCATGAGCTAGTACCAGAAAAAGGAACACGAGATTCCTGATGAAAATGCCAGGAGCGAAGTAGCCGGGACAACTTGACGACTCCCCATGCCCCGCCAATGTTCTCGCAACAGCGACTCCGAGTCGTTCCATCCAACTAACGGTCTTCGGCCACTCAACAATGGCACTTAGCCAACTCTCGGGAATGCCCTCTTTACCCACTTGAGCACCAATAACGGCTCCAAGAATTGCGCCAGTGGTGTCAGTATCACCTCCTGCCAAAACTATCTCTTGTACACCTCCTGAAAAGTCGGTGCCGTAACGAAACCAGACCTGAAGGACGCAGGGCACAGTGTGGTAGATATAATTGGACTCCTCATAGCAGGACCGTTTCCGGCAGAAAAGGTCCCACTAAGGTTTGGAGGGAATCCGATCCAAAGCTTAAGAATCGATTTCAGGGTCGCCAGGCCAACGCCAGCAGGCACACCCAGCAACCACCATTGGAGCGATCGGGCAAGCTGCCTTTCAAACTCTTTAAGCTCCCCCCTAGATCTCACCAGTGATTGCGCAACGAAACAAGCATGTTCAGTGTCATCTGAAACCATCCCCTTCCCAAATAGCAGATGATGACGTCCTATGTCCGGAAACAGACGTGAGGCACGTCGAGGAGAAATACCCTCATAAGGGAGACCAAGTGAATCTCCCACAGCGGTCCCAAGCAAGCATCCTACGTAGGCTTTCTCTTTCATGAGATCGAACATTAAATATTTTGCAGCTCTGCTTATTATCCCTGGTCATGAAACCCGCGCTTAGAGTTGAAAAACAGATCATTACCCGATTAGCTGGATTCTTCACCAAACCTCGGCTATTGATCCTCGGGCCCTCGCATCCGCTCGACCATCTTGAGGAAGGTGTCCAGCAATACAACCGAAGTGCCCACGTAGTCTCCCGGCGGTACGCCCTCGATCTGAAAAAGCAAACCTAAGTGCCGCACTGGCTTTACCAGGTCCATTTTTCATGCCGATATTAAACGATCATTCTTTAATTTGAAAGTTATCGATGGATTGGAGCTTTGGCATTACCAAATCAGTCATCAGACTATGATCACTTGAGTATAATCCAGCCATAATTATCGTGTATACTTTATTTTTTAATCGACAACTGAAAATCATACCGACAAGATTACCCTCCTTTAACCGTAATGCATAGTAATGCTCATCACCCCATTTGATTTTATTTTTAATTTCTCTGCAAGACATTCCAGCTACGGAGCTCATTTTGGTAATCACCTTTAAGCCATCCCTGTAAGTTTCTTTCGCTTTAGCAATGCTTTTATCTATTTCCAATTTCGAGCTGAAAAATAGCGGATCAAAATTATCACTATCTCGCCGGTCATATTCGTATTTAATATCATACGCTCCATTAATCCACTTTTTTTGATAAGCCTTTTCTGACGCCCCAGATAAATCAAGCTCTAAATCATAAACTTGAAGATCTTTAGCGACAAGAAGGAAAGGATATTCTTTGGGATCAATTTCTTTAGTTGTAGATAAAAATGCGTAAGAATCTGATAGACAAAAAACTAGAAATATTATTGTTAATACAATTTTTTTCATTTTAAGCTCTTCATTTAAATTTTCAATCAACTTAACGATCGATCAAGTTTGTACGTTAATAAAATGCAAAAACGCTGCACAACCGCAGGAAATCCTAAGCAAAATATAGAACCATTCTCTTGCTTTTGCCTCTGTACCCTCGATTTTGGCGGTAGGAGCCAGGGGCGAAAAATTATTATCTATTCCCATTGAGCGACGGGATATAAATAAAAGCACACCGAGTAATCCTGGCCACCCGGATGGGCTATTTGGATTGACCACAGTAATACATCCCCGAAAAAGACCCATGATGCCCGATACCAGAAAGAAACGACTGAGTCCCCCCGCGATACCTAAGACAAAGAGATCGTTTGATTCCAATATTCGTATCCTTTTCGACGCCTCTTTTTGCGGTAATCAATTGAATTATTGATAAATTATCGGCTTTTTTGAAAAAAACTTAATAATGATCAATATATTTTACTAAGAAAATTGTCACACTCGGATGGGATTATCATTCAATTATTGGGATGAAATCAGCAGTTCAATTATGAAACATTTACGACCAACCGCGCAAACCCAATTTCTAAAACTTGAGGATTTTATCTGAAAATCACAAAATTTGAGGTTTGTTGATAATTAGACACATCCTGTTTAAAGCATTGGAAATGATTCAGCTGGGTTGTGTATTAGACGGAGCAATCTAATATAGCTCGATCGCGAAATAGTGGATGCTAATCTGAAAAAAATCGGCTAAACAAACTTGTTAGCTGCATAGTCGTTAACGAATCTAATGTTGTCACTATGCCTTTCGGCCGCCATGGCTGCCTAATTCATTGAAAAACATTCGAAAAGTATTGACTCAGAAGAATACTACCGTAAGCGCCTGCATCATTTCATGATTTTTGAAGATGGATTTTTCCGTTCCCAATCCCGCCAAGTTGTATCGGTTGACGGAATTATTGGAAGCCATCTTTGAAAATAGACACCCTGGATCCCCATCAGGCCCTCTTCAAAAGGGTACCAAAGGGTTCTGGTTTCTTTGTCGTAAAGCACAAAGGTTCTTTTGTATGTCCATCCGGAAGGAGCGAGCGTTAGAACCTTTCCATCTATTTTGCGACTGTACACAGCCGCCAGATCAACCAACGGTCAATAACCCGCCGCAATCGGATCAGAGGCCAGCATGGTGTTGGCTATTTCATGGTGGGACAGTCTGGAAACCGAATACGCATGAGCTTCATCCCCGTCAGTGATGCCGATAACTCTGAAATTTGGTAAATTGCTGTCGACACCGTTCGACCAATCGGATTCGCTCAATGGGCGAAATGCATTTCGGCCGATACCGAACTCGAAGTAGCGCGGCTTAAATCCAATTGATCTAGCCTGGGTGATATCCCAGCGTTCCCCGGTTTGATCGATTAAATAGGTATGGCCCTTATCCTCGATGACCTCCGCCATTACAATTGGAATCAGAAAAAGACTACAAAACAATATAACTGACATGCGGCAAAAACTGAGGTAGTTTTTTGAGTTCATAGTTCCTTTCCTTTGATTCTATGGTTATATGGGTTTGGTGAATTAGTAGCGAATGCGAACCCGTCCTTACAAAAGCTTCAAATCTTCAGATGTCTAAGTCTCAGCGCCTGCTGCGATGTCAATGTGAAATGTTTTGAAAATTTTTGGAGGGGAAAAATAAAAGCAGTAAGAGATAAAAACTGAAAAGAATAAAATCAATATCAGGCTTTAAGCGACGCTTTTATCCGTTCACGTGCTTCCAAGGATAGTCCGGCTGAAAAATCCTGCGGCATACCGGCAATATTATCGGATCTGCTTAGTTCCCTTAGCAGCAGCAGTTGGCGTCGAAATCGGGAGCAGTATCTGCACATGAGCTGATGAAATCGAATAAAAATTCGATCATCAAGGGGCAGTTTTCGATCCATGGATTCGGAAAACTTTTGTGAAACGTCTTTACAGCAAAACATCCAATGTTTCATTGACATATATCCTTATGTCTGGGTCCAGTTGGTTTCAATGCAGCGCCGCAAAAGCATGCGGGCGCGATACAGCATGACCCAACAGTTAGACGCAGTAATGTCCATAACCTTACGGATTTCTTCTGTGCTTAACCCATCAACTTCCCGGTAAACAAAGGCATCGGCCAGGCGTTGAGGCATTTGGGAAAGGCACTGATAAAAAGCATCCATAAATTCCCTCTGCTCATGGGCTTCAACTGGATTGATATTCCAACTTGTTGGTTGGATTCGCCATTTGCCATTGTCGCTGAAAAATTTATCCGTCGTTTCAGAAAAATTCTCAACATTCATATCCAAGTGATCGTACTTCCGGCGTCTGTAATGATCAACGATTTTATGTTTTAGGATGCCGAAAAGCCAGGTCTTTTCCGAGGATTGTCCTTTGAATCGGTCCTTGGCGCGCATGGCGGCAAGGAAGGTTTCCTGGACCAGCTCTTCGGCAATACCTGTGTCTCCTATCCTTTGAAGAGCGAAGCGAAACAGTATATCACCGTATTGATCCACCCAAACATCCGGGTTCAACAGAGATGCATTTTCCATGCGCTTACCATCATCACAAAAATGCGCCAAGAGAGGGTTTTTGTCTTCAAGAGAGGAGGTTAAATAGCAAAATTAAAAAACAAAATCAAACAGTTTTCGAACAAAAGGTATTCCGAAATCTTCCTGCAGAGTCTGATTTTTCATCACCTAAATGGCTTCTTGCCTTGGGTTATCCTGACCAATATTTGTTTTGGATTCAACAAGTATCGATCAAGACCTGGCTGAAGCAATAGGAATAGGAACCAGAAACACTTGATAGACTGCTTTTGAGTCTTCATTGTAATATCCGGCTAAGTTTTCGCATCCTTTGTTTACAAACCCCACACCCAGGAATGGGAGTAGATGCCCGCATCATCGAAACCATGAGGACATATTCTGAAAAGCAAGAACCGCGGATGGTCATGGCGCACAACATTGCACTTCATCACCATCAGACTTACAACGGGAAAGTTTATTCCCGTCTGAAACCAAACGGCACAATTCTGAATCTGACTGGCAGAGATTACGCGGACTACCAAGATAATGTCTCCCCGTCAGGGAAGGAAATTCCAATCGAGGCACTGATCGTGGGTGCGGCGGATTGCTATGATGCACTGCGAAGCAGGTGGCCTTAGAAAGAAGCATAAATAGGTTGGAATCTTGATCTTGAGAAGCGCACCTTCATTAGTGATGAATATAAGGGCGGTGATCCCAAAAAATCGTCTATATTGCATAAATGATAATGACATCTCATCCTTCATATTATTGTATGGTTCATATTGTAAAATTGATAAAAATATACTTCTTAAATTGTTGACAATTATACCACTCTGTAGTAGATTTCCTTGGTGGTTATTTAAACCAGGTGTCCGAAAGCAGTTTCAGTATGTCAATCTTTTATTCTAAAAGTTAAAATTGTCTAATTTTGACTTTTGATGCTGGTTGGTTTGGCTGGCGGGGGATTACTCATTATAAAAGACCATATTTTGGAAAAAAATATCATTGTGAAACGTTATAATGGTAAGAAGAATATCGGTGAAAAAGCCCAAGCCCTCCTGAGTAAAAAAGGAGCCAGCATTTTTATTATTTGGGTTTTAAACACATTTGCACTTGTGGTAACACTTTGAGACATTGAATATGGTTGGATATTCAAAACTATTAATTTCAGGGTATCTGGAAGGTCCTCGTTAAAATCAGGAGAATGGAGATAGATCATGATCGGTAAACTTTGGTCAGCGGTTGTTATTCTATTGGGTTTCATGCTCGCATTCGGCGGATGTCAGACGGGGCAAAAATCGCTGATAAATGTTAAAGGTGGGGGACCTCCATTGTCTGAAGCTACCTTGCCGAATTATTTCGTTGGTGAATATTTTACCTTCGATGATGGAACATTCGAGATCGTCACCGAAGTTTCCGGAGAGATGGTTACATGGCGAACCAACCAAGACACAATCAGCAAAGGTTATCGCAATTTTGTCATTCCCGTTCTCTCCTGGACAAGCAATAATAGACGCAGTGAAGCAAAAACCACTGCCTCGGCCGATCTGTTGTGGCCCCTTGCGGTTGGTAAAAAAGCTCAATACGATTTTCAGCAGACCATTTCGCGACATGATGGGACCGAGTCGTCTGAACTATCCAGAACTTGGACCTGTACCGTGGAGGGAACGGAACGGGTTAGTGTGCCGGCTGGGACATTTGATACCTATGTTGTCACCTGTAAACGATACTCTAGTTCTGGCCGAGCATGGAGGGCAACACGTAAATTTTACTATGCCCCAGATCTCGGCCACTATGTGATACGCGAAGATGATTATCGACGCAGCGCCGACAAAAAACGCCAAATGGTCTCCTACGGTTTCAGCAGCACCGTTCTTCCCCAAAAAGACCAAATTACCCTCAACCGGAAACTTCAGACGGCGTTGGATAAAAATGTCGATGGCAATGCCAGTACGTGGACCAACCGAAAGGGAGATATCACCGTCATGTTGATACCGGTGCGCAGTTTTATCGGCGCAAATGGCGAGAAATGCCGTGAATATCACAGCGTCTACAGTGTCAAGGGGCGAATCCGCAAAAATTTTCGCGAAGTCTGCAGGCAACCCAATGGGCGGTGGCAGAGGATTGATTAAGTTACCCTTAGGGATATAATCAGAAAGGAGTAAAATCATGAAATATTATGAAGGCGATGACTTAAAAAAAGTGATTGAAGATAACGTTAATCAAGCAAGGCGTCGGGCCCTGGCAAAACTTGGTCTTTTAGCAGCAGCCACTTACGTGGCACCTTTGCTGCTGACACTCAGTGACGCCCATGCCAGCGGCGGTTCCGGTGGTGGTTCTGGTGGCGGCTCCGGTGGTGGTTCTGGTGGCGGCTCCGGTGGCGGTGCGGGTGGTGG
>Ga0209536_100013512_pt1 | contig 11773 bp, 7 predicted proteins | sample DeeMarSeWOR28_12_FD_187461 | JGI IMG/M metagenome (GOLD analysis project Ga0209536, IMG submission 187461) | Marine sediment microbial communities from White Oak River estuary, North Carolina - WOR-2-8_12 (SPAdes) (version 2) | ecosystem: Environmental > Aquatic > Marine > Intertidal zone >...
CAAGGCCGCGGCATTGCTGGACCTGGTGTGGATATAAGTAGCCACCACGATAGAGCCTAACAGAAAGACCAGCCCGATAAAGGCAATGGTGGCGACCATATCAATGGTTGCCTGGGACATCCGCCAAATCTGCCAGACCGGCACTTTTTTGGCGTCAACGGCCTTCTTTTTGGCGGCCTTCTTTTTGGCGACCTGCTTTCTGGCAGGCTGTTTCCTTTTAGCCGGCTTCTTATTCTTGACCGCCCGGGTCGGGCGGGTTGAGCCGGCCTGGAGCATCCGGCGCAGTTCCTCTTCCAGGTTGTTGATTTCAACGACGATCGGATAGGGGGTGTTGGGGCCGTAATGAGCCTGGTATCTTCTCAGCTCCTCCAGGCGATACATCTTGGCTTGCACGAGTTCATCTATCGACGACATTCTCCCCACCAACTTTCCAACTAACGGTTAACATAACGGCCATTCATTATGTATAGTAGCACACATTTGATAAAAAAACAATATTCGGGCCGGACAATAGGCTTAAAATTTAGAAAAACCCCCTATATAGTGGTCGTTCTAAGAATTGGTCTTATATATAGTATTTATAACTATACGAAAGCTCAATATCGTCACCAAGTTGTGTCCGCATGTATAATGTGAAACGACAGGTGCGCGTGGTTGTTGAACCACCAAATCAACGGAAGGGAGCGAAAAACAGGAAAATGGTGATTCTTAGCCGCAAAATCCTGTTGCAGCTCTATTTAGGCTATGATATACTTTAAGGTATGGACGCTCAGGAACAGAACGGCGGATTGACTCAAATCGTGATGATTGACGGCCCGCAACAGCGGCTGCAGCCGGCGTTCCAGGTATTGAAGGAAAGAGCCGGATTTCAAGTCCGCCTCTTTTCCGATACCAAGGTCGACCTGTCCCATTTGTCCACAATCGACGTTTTGTTGCTGGATGGGACGGTGGCCAACCAACCGAAATCCAGCCAGTTCGTCGACGTGCCGCTCATCTTGATCCTGACCGGGAACGGCCGGGGTGATCTTCCCCCTTGGCTTCAGACGGCTCACGTGCATCAACTGGCCTATCCTCACAATCCGGAGGAACTGGTCGCTACGATCGCTGACTACTGCCAATCTCGGAAAACCGACGCCGGCGCGACTGCTTCCAGCCCGGATCATCTGGCCTTGCTGTTTGGCATTGCCCAAACCCTAAGCGGCCAGTTCGACCTTCAGGAGCTGTTTGAGCGAATTCTGGCGCTGGCCCCGTCGCTGGGCGGGAGTTCGGCCAGCATTCTGGTGCGGGAACGGGATGAAACACTCTACTATCGCTCCACCATACCGGGCTGCGAAGAGCTATCCGGTCCGGCCGGCCAACATTTTGCCCAGCGGCTCCTCCAGGATGGCCTGGAAGGCTGGGTCTTGACTCACAACCGGGCCGCCATCATCGCCAACACGATGAAAGACGATCGCTGGTTCAGGGCCTCTTACCTGCCGGAGCTAGAATACAGCGTCGTCGCTCTGCCCTTCAACCTGGATCGGGTCGAAGCCAGGGGGGTCTATACGGTTGGACATCACCAGCCGGAACATTTCGCCAGGCAGAACCTCAATCTGTTTGAGGCAGCTCTAACCCAAATCGGGCTAGCTATTGAAAATGCCTTGCTTTTTAAGAACCAATCGGAACGATCGGTTCAATTGGCCCTGATCAACGAAGTCAGCCAGGCGGCCACCTCCATCCTCAATCTGGATTTGATGCTGCGAACCGTGGTGCAGGCCATTCGACGCAGCTTTGCCTTTTATAGCGTCGCCATCCATCTCTTCAATCCGACGACTCAGCAGGTCGAATTGCGGGCCAGAGTCACCTCTGACCAGCAAGGTTCGGCCCCCGAAGCCACCACCATCGTCCACAAATTACGTGAGGGGTTGATTGGTTGGTCGGCGGCCACCAAAGAGACTATTCTGGCCAATGACACCAGTCTAGACCCGCGGGTTGTGTTCAAAGATGAGGCCAAGGAAGTCCGGTCGGAGCTATGCGTGCCGATCACGCTGGGAGTCAAAGTTATTGGCGTCCTGGATTTGCGTAGTACCCGGCTGGGAGCATTTGACAGGCATCACGTGTCAGCCCTGGAAATGTTGGTCGACCAGTTGGCCATCGCGATTGAAAACGCCCGCCTGTACGATGAGATCAACCGGCGGGTGCAGGAGCTGAAATCCCTCAATGAGATCGGGCAGGCTGTCAATTCCACCCTGAATCTGGAAAAAACCTTGACCCTCATCACCGACCACACCACCCGTCTGATGGACGTGGCTGCGGCCTCGGTGGCGCTGCGGGATGAGGCCAGCAACGAAGTCTGGTTTGCGGCCGCTTTCGGCGAAGGGTCGGAGGCGGTTATCGGGCTGCGGATGGAGCTGGGCCAGGGGCTGGCCGGCTGGGTCGCCCAATCGGGCCAGCCAGTCATTGTGCCCGACGTGACCAAAGACCCTCGCTTTTTTGCCGAGGTCGATGAAAGCAGCGGCTTTCGAACCCGGTCGATTCTTTGTGTGCCTTTACAAACCAAGGGGCAAACCATTGGGGCCATCGAGGTGATGAATAAGAGAAGCGGTGAATTCGACAAAGAGGATCAGGCCTTGCTACAGGCCCTGGCCGTTTCGGCCGCCACCGCCATCGAGAACTCACGCCTTTACGAAGAAAAAGTCAACACCATCGATCGTCTGGCCGAAGCCGAACGCCAAAACGCCCGACTCTTTCAACAGGCTGAAGCGCTGCGGGCCTTTAACGAAGACATCATTCAAAATATGACGAACGGTCTGATTGCCGTGGATCGGGAGCAGCGAATCACAGCCTTCAATCCGGCCGCGGCCAGCATGTTGGGCTGTGCCACCGATCTGGTGCTCAATCAGCCAATCCAACAGGCTATGAGCGGCGCCGACGAACTGATCCAAATTTTTAAAGCAACTTTAGCCACCGGTCAGCCTCAGGCCCACCGGGAAGTAACGGTACGCCATTGGGACGGCACCCAACTGCCTATTTCTGTCAGCACGGCTCTGCTGGCGGCCGATCAAACTGGGTCCGGAGAAGCCGGGGTCGTGGGGGTGCTGGAAGACCTGAGCGAAATCAAGGCTCTGGAGGCAGAACGGCGGCGACTGGACCGGTTAGCCGCGTTGGGTGAAATGTCGGCCGTGGTGGCTCACGAAATCCGTAACCCGATGGCCGGGATTGGGGCCGGTATCGAATATTTGACTCGCAATATTCCCAAAGACTCGCCGGACAACGAGGGCGTCAAGCTGATCCAGGGGGAAATAACCCGGGTGAACCGGATCCTGGAAGATATTCTGTTCGTGGCCCGGCCCCTGCAACTCAATCTTTCCAGAGAAAATCTGGCCGAACTGATTGACAGCGTTCTGCGCCGGTACGAGTCTCAACTGGCAGCCAACCGGGTGACAACCGTCACCAACTACGATAAGAATCTGCCGCGGCTGAAGGTCGATCGCCAACGCCTGGAACAGGTGCTGGCCAATCTTGTCATAAATGCCAATCAGGCTATGGTTGAAGGTGGACAACTTCTGGTCGAACTGAAAGTCAAGTCTGCCGGCGGGTCGAAGACCAACTCCGCAGTGATCATGACGGTCGCTGACACCGGGCCGGGCATTCCCTCCGAAACGGAGCGGCGGATATTTGAACCTTTCTTTACCACCAAAACCAAAGGCACCGGCCTGGGACTACCGGTAGCCCGCCGAATCATCGATGCTCACGGGGGGCATATCGACGTTGAAAGTCAGGCCGGGCAGGGCACCCGTTTCATCATCAGTTTGCCCGTAGCCAGGAAGCAGAAACTATGACACCTCACATTTTAGTCATCGATGACGAAAAAACGCTGCGCCATTTTCTGCGGCTGCACCTACTCGAGCAAGGTTACCATGTTACCGAAGCGGCCGACGGTAAATCGGCCCTGGCGTTGATCGACCTCCACCAATTCGAGGTAGCCCTGGTTGATTTACGCCTGACCGATATGGACGGTCTGGATATCGTTCGCCACCTGCGGCAAGTTAGTCCCAAGACCAGCGTCATAATTCTAACAGCCTATGCCAGCTTGAACTCGGCCATCGAGGCGCTGCGACAGGGCGCTCACGATTACCTGACCAAGCCTTTTGACACGGCCGAACTACTGGCCAGCGTGGCCGACGGTATTGCTCGTCAATCAGCGGAACCGCCGGCGGAGCAATCCCCCCAACAGGACGTACTGACCATCAAGGACCTGACGCTAAACCCGGCCAATCGTCAGGTCAGCCGCGACGGTGAGCCGATCAATTTAACGCCCACCGAGTATGACATTTTGTTTACGTTGATGACTCAGCCCGATAAAGCCCTCGACTCGGTTACCCTGATCAAGCGGGTGCGAGGCTATGAAGCCACTGAAGCCGATGCCCGGGCTATCGCCCGGGTTCACGTCCACCGCCTGCGGCAAAAATTGGAACCGGATCCGGCCGATCCGCGCTATGTTCTAACGGTGGCCGGTGGGCGCTACCTGATCAGCGCGCTGTAACCCGGCCAGACCGTTCATTTGCCCCAGCCAATTGTAACTATCCTGTAACCGCGCCTCAGAAAAATTTGTGTTATATTAAGGTTATGATAAACCCAACTTCTGAGGCAAAAAAGATATTGATTGTGGATGATGAACCCACGTTGGTTTTCTTCCTCAAGCAAGGGTTACAAGAGTCGGACCTTGTTTGCCGCGTTGACAATGCCTCAAGTAGCCAAGAAGCTTTAAGCAAGCTCACCCTTGATAGATATGACCTTTTGATCACCGATTTGCGGATGCCCGGCATTAGCGGGCTCACTTTGATCGAGGTGGCGCGTTCCCTCTACCCCAATATCTATGTAATCTTAATGACAGCATATGGTTCGCGTGAAGTAGAGGAAAAGGCCAGCCTACTGAAGGTTGATGCCTATCTAACCAAACCATTCCCAACCGCGAATTTAAGAGACGTAGTCGCCAATCTCCTGACGAACGGCAGCCAAATCGAGACGCCTGGCGTGAGCGAGCCACAACATGAATGATAATTTGTGTGGGTAAACACGGGACGACCAGACAACCAGACCGCAACCTATAAATTTCAATCACCAATGGTTAAGGAGGCCTGACCAATGGCCAAAAGCAAGGTTCTCTACATCGAAGACAACGCGGATAATATGACCCTGGTTAAACGGGTACTGGAGGTAGAAGGCTATGAAGTAATTGGCGCCGCGAATGGTACAGAAGGGTTGGCCAAAGCTAGGCAAATCGGGCCAGATTTGGTCATCACGGATATCAACCTGCCCGACATCGACGGTTATGCAATAACGGAAACGCTGAAAAAAGACACCAAAACAGCCCACATCCCAATCATAGCGATGACCGCCAACGTCATGAAAAAAGATCGAGATCAAATTAATCAGGTGGGTTGCGACGGATACATAGCCAAGCCAATCGATATTGACGTTCTACCCGAACAAGTTGAAAATTTTTTGAAAGGGAAATTCTAATGGCAGATGCAACTATGGAGTCCTCCGCAAAAAGCAAGAAAGCAATTGATCCCAAGGATGCCTACGTGTTGGTCGTAGAGGACAACCTTCAAAATCTGGTGTTGATAGCCAGGTTGTTGGCCTTTATCGGGGTCCATCGATATGAGTGGAAAGCCTCAGGTTGGCAGGTGTTGGAATTTGCCGACACAATGCCGCGCGTCGACCTGGTATTGATGGATATCCACCTACCGTACGAGGATGGGTACGACGCTCTGGCCAAACTTCGCAGCGATCGTCGCTTTGCGGAAACGCGCGTTGTGGCTGTTACGGCTGATGCTAACCCAGCCTCTATGGAAAAGGCCAAGGAGGCCGGATTCGACGGTTTTCTGGGCAAACCTATCGACCCCGACAAATTCCCTGACCAAATCATTTCTGTCCTGCAAGGAAATCAGGTATGGGATTTGGGGTATTAGAAGAGAACAAATATTATGAGCAAACAGACTCAGGCCAAGACAAGCGCGCTGGAAACAGAAGTAGCAGAATTGAACCAGGCCCTGGACGAGACCAGAGATCAACTCAGGCGCTGTCGGGTTCAATTTGACACAACTACCCAAATAAGTAACCTGGCCTCTTCGGTTCTGCCGCCGGACAACCTCAGCGGGCGTATCGTCAAAATCATTAAGAGGCAGTATGAACTGTACCATGTTGGGCTCTATCTACTTGATGACTCTGGCCAGTGGCTGACTCTGAATGCGGCGGCCGGCAAGTACAGCAGAAAACTCAAGAAAGAAGGCTACCGGTTGTCCTGCGAGGGAAAATCTATTTTGGCCTGGGTAAACCGGTACCAGCAAAGTTACCTGGTAGAAAACTCCCCGATGAATGGAGTTAACCGGCACGAAGTTGGCCGTCTAACTAAACAGGCGGAGAACGGGCCGGTTGACAGCCTTTTGTGGCCGGGATCCCGTTCAGAGCTGGCAGTGCCCCTCATCTCTACTGATCAGAAACAGATGATCGGGGTACTCGACGTGCAATGCGCCCAAGAAGATGCTTTTGACCAGCATACGATCAACGCCCTGACAATTTTGGCCCACCAGATTTCGGCGGCTGTTGAAAAAGCACAGCAATATGTGGCTACGGTGGCCGCACAAGATAGAACCAGCCTGCTCTATGAGGTCAGCGCAATGCTTAGCGCCGATCTGGAATTTGATTCTATCGCCGGTGTTGCGGTTGGATTTGCAGATCGGCTGGGAGCAACCTCGGGTGAAATTCACTTGTTGGACGATGCCGGCAACCTTTACTATAAAAGCTCCTACGCGGAACGAAACCAGATCGATGAGTCAGAATGGCGACACCTGGTGCGTCGCACCCTAATGGCAGGATTGGATGCCTGGGTCATCAAAACAGGCCAATCTGCCCTGGTTAGAGACGCCGCCACCGATGAACGCTGGTTAGGCATTGGTCACGACGACAAAATGCCTTCCGTTCGTTCTGCCATTTGTTCGCCGATTATCATCGAACGCAGCAAGATAAAAGGAGCCATCTCCTACGTTCATCCCGAACCGGACCATTTTAGTGATAAGGACCTGGCCTTACTCAAAGCAATGGCTTCCCAAATAGCAGTTGCCCTGGAAAATACCACCTTACTGAACAACATCCAGAGCAACCTGGAGGAAACCCGGCTGATATTGGACGTCAGCCGACAACTCACCAAAACCTTGAACTTTAAGGATGTATACACGGCGTTGGTAAAGGGAATTATGGCCACGGGCCCAGATCGCTGTTCCATCCACTTATGCAGAGATCTTGATGCAAATAACATTCCTCAATCCAGCCAAATCGTTTTCGTCGACGATGTAGATCCCATCAAAAAGCAAACCGGGATGAATGAACGTTTTTCATTGCGGGATTACCCGGCGTTATACGATCTGGTCAGCTGTCAGGAATCGCTGGTCCTGATGGATATTGAGACCGACGAGCGTCTGTCTACTGTTGAACGAGAGTTCTTGCACAGGTTCGGAACTTGCAGTCTAATCATGATCCCCCTCGTCGCCCACAATCACGTTACCGGAATAGTGTCGATCGAGTACAGGCATCCGCAGGATTACAGCGAGCAAAATATCACCCTGTATGAGACGCTGTGCAGCCAGGCCACCATAGCTCTAGAAAATGTACGCCAGGTAGAACGGACTGCTACGGCTTTGGCCGGAACTCAATCCCTCTATCGTGCGGGCCGGGTATTGGCCAATACCACCAATGTTAAAGAAACATTACAGGAAGCCCTGATCGAATTTCTGTACAGCCTAAATCTGGATCAAGGCGCAATCACCCTACTTACCCCGGACCGGAAACACGGACAGTTGGTTGTTTATGCTGAAGATTATGAGCTGAAAGATGTAGAACAGTTGAATTTCCCCATTGACGAAGAGATACCCTATCAACAAACCCTTTTGGCCGGCCAACCGTTTGTAAGCATTGATGCTCCCAATGACGACCGGCTTGAAAACTTTATTAGCTTTAACAAAAACAGTTTCCCAAAGTCTCTTCTAGAAGCGCCGCTCATACTGCACGGGGAGACTATTGGGTGGATCGGGGTAGATGCCGTTAATGAGTATCGGGAATTCACAGAACGTGAGATCGACCTGGCCCGGGCAATGGCCGATCAGGTAACCATTGCCCTCCAAAACCACCGCTTGTTAGAGCAAACTCAACAGCGGGCCGACCAGTTTAGAGCCGTGGCCGAGGTGGGTGAGGCAGTATCCGGATTAATGGAATTGGATGAAATTCTAAATAAAACCGTCAATCTTATCCGGAACCGGTTCGGCTTCTACCACGTTTCCATTTTCTTGATCGATGACACTCGCACCTGGGCTGTGGTCCGGGCCTCCACGGGCGAAGTGGGTAAAATAATGATGGAGCGCCCCCATCGCTTGGCGGTCGGAAGCCAATCGATCGTTGGCTATGTAACCGCCAATGGCAAACCCCGGATCGCCCTGGATGTTGGCCAGGATGCCGTTCACTTTAACAACCCGCTCCTGCCCGACACTCGTTCAGAAATGGCGCTGCCCTTAATAGCCCGTGGCTCCGTCATCGGCGCTCTGGACGTCCAGAGCGTAGAAGCCGGCGCGTTCACCGACGAAGACGTCAAAATGCTTCAAGTTATGGCCGACCAACTGGCCTCGGCTATCGAAAACGTCAAGCTTTTCGAGCAGACCCAACGTCGTCTGGTGGAACAGGCAATGCTTTATAATATTGGCACCCGCGTTAGCTCTACCTTAAGTCTACATAAAGCGACCAAAAGCCTGGTGACCGAAACGGCCGACGCGCTCAATGTGGCCAAATGCGCCTTAGCCCTGCTGGAAGAAAATGACACGGTCCACATCATCAGCGATTATGTGCATCCAAAATCATCATTCCCAAGCAGCCGGGGTAAACGTTTTAATCTGCACAACTCGATTGCCTGGCCCAAAATTTTGTCAACAAACCAGGAATTTGTTGTTCAGATCGAGGAGCTGGGTGAGGACGAGCGGGAAGGGGAATATCACTATCTTAAAGAATATCAGGGCACAGCTCTGGCAATTGTCCCTGTGCTACTACGGCACAAGGTGATTGGCTTCTTGGAAGTTTACGATGACAAACCTCGGCGCCGCTTTACCCGTGAAAACGTATCACTTTTGGACTCGATTGCTTTACAGGCGGCCAATGCCATTCAAAACACCCAGCTATTCGAAAGCGCACAAGAAAGCCAGGCTTTTATGAAATCGATCATCGACGAAATTCCCGACCCGATCTTCATTAAAGATCGAGATCATAAGTGGGTGGTCGTCAACCGGGCCTTCAGTGAAGTTCTTTTAGATGGCACCCCTGAAGAGGAAATAATCGGTTATTCTGACTACGATTTCTCTCCCAAGGAAGAAGCGGACTGGTTCTGGGAGCAAGATGAAAGGACCTTTGAAACGGGTGAAATCCAGGAAACTGAAGAACAACATACGAATCCTGAGGGGGAGATGCTGACCCTCTATACCCGAAAAATCCCCCTAACCTTAACAGGAAAGGATAAACCTGATTATCTTGTCGGCATTATTCACGACATCACCGAGCGCAAACAACGTGAGCTTGAACGGGAACGCCTGATCGAGGAGACTCAAAGAAACCTGGAGCGAACCGAAACTCTGTACCGGCTCAGCGACGCGCTGGCTGCCGCTACCGAGCAACGAGCTACGTTTGAAATGGTGTTGGGTGAATACTTGCGGTCACTCAATTTGAGCCAGGGCAGTATCATGTTACTGGATCACGCCGGCGAGTGTCACGAAGTCAAAGCCTTATTCATCGACGGTGAGCCGGTTGAACCTGATTTTCGACTGCCGGTAAAAGAGGATTTGGTGGCCCAACACCTCCAGGAATCTCCCCAGACTTTGGTCATCGATGACGTTTACAGCCATCCTCTGACCAAAGATAACGTGGAGTTACGTCCAGCCTCGATAAGGTCGATGCTCTTTATTCCGCTGATTATTCGGGACAGAAGTCGGACCCCAGCCAGTAACACCCCCGTAGGAGGCATGATCGTAGCCGGTTCCACGGAAAAAGGATATGCCTTTACTGACAGCGACATTGCCCTAGGTGACATCATTGCCGACCAGTTAAGTATCTGGCTGGAAAACCGACAACTCCTGGCCGAGGCCCAGTACCGGACGAGCTTGCTGCAAACTGCGGCTGAAGTTTCCCGAGCAGCCAGTTCTATTCTGGAGGTCGATGACCTCATCGAAACCTCCGTAAACCTGATTCGGGACCAGTTCGACTTTTACTACGTAGGTCTATTCATGATAGATGATGCCGGAGAGTGGGCGGTGCTACGGGCCGGCACCGGCGAGGCGGGGAAAATTCAGATAGAAAACGGACACCGGCTCCAAATTGGCGGTGAGTCGATGATCGGTTGGTCGGTAGCTAATCGCCAGGCTCGGATTGCCCTGGATGTGGGTGAAGAAGCGGTCCACTTCCAAAATCCCTACTTGCCGGACACCCACTCAGAAATGGCCTTGCCGCTCATCAGCCGCGATGATGTCATCGGCGCGTTGACGGTCCAAAGTGTGGAACGTAGCGCCTTCTCCAATGAAGATATTACGCTGCTCCAAACAATGGCTGACCAGTTGGCCAACGCCATCGCCAATGCGCGACTTTATGAGTCCACGCAACGGGTCGCCCGTCGGGAAGCAATTATTCGGGACATCAGTGGCAAAATCAGAAGCTCTACCAGCGTAGACGACATATTGAAGACTACGGTTGCAGAGTTGAGTAAAGTACTGGGTGCTTCGCAAGGAGGCATTACGCTTAAGGTCGATAACTCCAAATTAAAGACACCCAATAATTAGCGATAACAACAGGTTATCTGTAATTTGACTAACGGCCTTTCTGACGCTAAAGGAAAAAAGAATTATGGCCAATGAGAAGCAAGAGATATCGATTGGACACATTCAAACCCAGTTCAGCCAACTAACGAACCTGCTGCCGATATTGGCAGACAGAGAGCATCCGGCCGGCCAATTATGGTCGGAGATGCAGCAGGAACTGTATCACCTAACGCAAGACCTCGATCGGCAGGAGATGTTGATCGATCAACGCATAGAACAGGTAATTACCCAGCCCAAAGCCCAGGAATTGGAGCGAGAACAACTGTTGGCTGAAACGACAGCCCTGTACGAAGGCAGCCAGGCCATCTCCGGCGCCTTGAGCGAAAGTCAAATCTTTAAGGCCTTGTTCCAACAAATCCGTTACCACGACCCGTGTGAAATTTCAGCCTATCGTTTTCACTTGGTTGATGACGAGCTACTCTGGGCCGAGTTGGTAGCTAACTGGCAAAAGCAGAACAATCCAACTTACCCGGAAAAAACCCGTTTCTATTTGCCCGACCACGCCCAGGCCGGTCTACTGGCCACTCGTGAGCCAATTTTCATCGATGACATCGCCACAGATAGCCGTTTGACAGAAGCCGAGCGAGCCAGTTTTGAGCCGGCAGGGGCATGTTCAGTTGCGTTGTTGCCGCTGGCAACCGCCGGCCAACAAATTGGCACCATTCTTGTTTACTTTACTAAGCCCTACCGTTTCACCGATATGGTGCGGCGGTTGTGGGTGGCATTTATGGACCAGGTGAGCGTTAGCCTGCTGAACCAACAATTCATTCAAAAATCGGCTTTCCGGGCCGTACAAATGGATACGGCTGCAGAAGTAGCCCGCGTGGCCAGTTCAATACTCGATCAGCAGGAACTCTTGGCCTCAACCGTAGCTTTGATCCGGG
>Ga0209536_100013513_pt1 | contig 11771 bp, 10 predicted proteins | sample DeeMarSeWOR28_12_FD_187461 | JGI IMG/M metagenome (GOLD analysis project Ga0209536, IMG submission 187461) | Marine sediment microbial communities from White Oak River estuary, North Carolina - WOR-2-8_12 (SPAdes) (version 2) | ecosystem: Environmental > Aquatic > Marine > Intertidal zone >...
CCCTGCGCTCGATCCCGGTCGTCATGGTGACGGGAGTCATGCAGCAGTTCCGACAGTTCATCAGCCGCAGACGCCAGGTGCCACCTCCCGACGGCTACATACCCAAGCCCTTCGATCCGCGACTGCGCGATTACATTCCACCGGCTATTGCCCAGGCGGCAGTGGATAGCGGCGCTGCCAGAGTAGGGTATCCGCAACACTACCCACCGGCCCCTAAGTTATAGGCCTAACCGGGTACTGTAATTTTAAAACCAAAATCTGCGATTCAAAGAAGACGCTTTTTTAAGCCGAATCAGATCAAATAAGCAACTTCGTCTGTAAATTCCGTTTTTAAACGGTGAACCACTTCGATGATTTGTTCCTCGCTATAGGGCTTGGCCGGCAACTTACCCCATACCGGGGCGGGCCAGGCAGGATCACGGTGATAACGCACGATGTGATGCACATGTAACTGAGGTACCATATTGCCTAAAGCGGCGATATTGATTTTATCCGCGGCAAACGCCTGCACTAGGCTTTTGGCAAGGTAACTGGACTCTTGCAGAAGTTGCTGTTGATCTTGCGGCGCGAGCTGATAGATTTCGCTGATATTGTCCCGGTCCGGTACCAGAATGAACCAGGGGTAGTTGGCATCGCGCATCAGCAGCACATGGCATAACGGTAGCTTGGCGACAAGCTCGCAGTCGTTAAGCAGTTGCGGGTGCAGGTTCAACGTTCGGAGTTATTCAGTGCCGCTGTTGCTATGGTATGGCGCGCTCAACTCATGCACTGCATCAATGAACACCGACACGTGGTCCGGGTTCACCATAGGGTGAATGCCATGGCCCAGATTAAACACATGGCCTTCACCGTGTCCGAAGCTGGCCAATATGGTGGCGACTTCTTCTTTGATTCGATCGGGCGAGGCGTACAAGATACATGGATCCATATTGCCTTGTAGAGCGACTTTGTTACCCACGCGTTTGCGTGCTTCGCCGATATCTATGGTCCAATCCAACCCAAGGGCGTTGCATTTACTCATGGCCATATCTTCCAGCCAGGCGCTACCGCCTTTAGTGAATAATATGGAAGGCACGGCCCGGTCTTCATGGTGTTTGGTGAGGCCGTCGACGATTTGGGTCATGTATTGCAGAGAGAATTCGCGGTAATCCCGCGGGGTGAGTGCGCCACCCCAGGTGTCGAAAATCATCACCGCTTGGGCGCCGGCGGCGATTTGCGCATTTAAATACGCTGTCACCGATTCGGCCAGCGTATCAAGCAGTTTGTGCATGGCATTAGGGTTGTCAAACATCATGCCTTTGACTTTGGCGAATTCTTTGCTGGAACCGCCTTCCACCATGTAAGTAGCCAGAGTCCAAGGACTGCCGGAGAATCCGATCAACGGTACACGGCCGTTTAATTCGCTACGGATTAAACTCACCGCATCCATTACATATTGCAATTCGTCATTGGGATCTAGCACCCCTAAGGCGTTCACGTCTTGTTCGCTTTTAATAGGATTGTCGAATTTCGGACCTTCGCCGGTGGTGAAGTGAAGTCCCAGGCCCATGGCATCGGGGATGGTTAAAATATCCGAGAACAAAATTGCGGCATCTAAGGGATAGCGCTCCAAAGGTTGGATGGTGACCTCGCAGGCCAATTCGGGGTTTTGACATAAGTCCATGAAACTCCCGGCTTTTTGCCTCGTGGCCCGGTATTCCGGTAAATACCTGCCGGCTTGACGCATCATCCAAACTGGTGTGACATCGACAGGTTCTCTTAATAACGCGCGCAAAAATCGGTCGTTTTTTAATTCACTCATGGTTTATCCCGGGGTTAGATTGGTCAAGCCGATGGATTGATTGGTGCGATTTATTTTCTTTAACACAAACCAAAACTGGCGCCTAAAAACCCCGCATTATAGTACGGATCCAAGGCGTTCGGTAGGGAATGTGGCAGGAGAATTCCTGCCCGGGCGAGTCACGCTATTCGTTTCTTCTTAAACGTTGGACGAAAAAGTTATTGGTGTTTTGCGGTGAAATGGGTAAATACCAGGAGTTTTCTTGTTTATCGCCGGGTTTCAATCCCGCTCGCAACATTACGCAGCGATCGGTGATTGCTCGAATTTCTTGAATGTTCTTTTGCCAGGGGAAACACATGGTGGCTTCATAAGTACCATATGTGTGCGTTTCGGTGCGGCGGATTTTAGCAATCGGGTAGGTGGATTCCAGTGCTGCGTGACCCGAGCTGTAGTAATCGATACACAACCGCCCGGATAACAGTAAATTGACCATGGCCACACCGGGGTGGTCGTGGATAGGTGTGGGGTGGTCGGCGAAATAGGTAATTAATTCCAAATAAGATTCACTGTCGTGCCACAATAACTGCTTGCTCCAGGCGCCATCACCTTTAGGGGCGGTATGCGCATATTGAAAGGCGAACGAAAGCGAAGGATTTTTATCCAAATCGCGGTGTAGCGTCGCCAGCAAATTCACCAAATATTCAGCTTGGTTTGCACTGGCGGCTTGATTTTGTACTAAGGCAAACAACGAGTTTTTGATTTCCCGCCAAATCGCAAAATTAATACCATCCAGATCTAATGATAGATCACCAAGGTTAGCGCCTGGAAACGTTGGCGAGTATTGGTCGGTGTTCATAGTCGTGTTCTCTTAGTTACACTATCTGATTGAAACGATCGCTTGCCCCGCTATGACGGCGATCAGTGAAAATCTTGTTCCGGTATTTTTCTGACGCCGCTACGCACAATTTGGTTTAGTGCTTATCAATATGACTGTAAGGTCGCTGTATTTTCCCCTGATTTAAACTAACCCTTTTCCCCAAAGTATAGGAAACCCTTGTCGTTCCAAGCTGTTAAATATTCACAGAAACGAGCGGTAATAATGCACTCTTGGGAGGATGAATAATACGCTGCGATTATTACAGTAATATGTTCTTATTGTTGTAAGTGATAACGGCACAAGATTCTCAGGGTATCGAAGCGTTTTCACTGGGCTCATTACAATACTGCTAATCAGAAGTACTAAACCACACCCATACAGGTGGTGTCAGACAGATAGGATCAGGCCATGGATGATAAACAATTACTTTCCGATTATTTAGAAGGCGACGAATCGGCGTTGACTCAACTGGTGGAGCGTTACCAGAAAGAGTTATACGGATTTGTCTTTCGACAAGTGGGTAATCACGCCGATGCGGCGGATTTGACGCAAAAGGTATTTGTGAATGTTTTTCTTAAAGCCGAACAATTTAATGGCGATTCCAGTTTTAAAACCTGGTTGTATCAAATCGCCATTAACCAGTGCAAAAACCACTTCCGCTCCAAAGACCGGCAACGCTTGGAAGATGTGGAAGTGCAAAGCTTGCCGCTGGTGGCTGAGGGAAATTTTGAGCTGGAGTTGGAAACCGCGGAACAGCAGCGTTTATTGCGCCAAGCAGTGGACCGGTTACCCAGTAAACAGCGAATGACGGTGCGTTTGCGCTTGTACCAAGAATGCACCTTCGTGGAGATCGCCGAAATTATGGCCGCGTCTGTGGGAACCGCTAAAGCGCATTACCATCAAGCGGTAACATCGCTAAGGAAAATGTTAAAAAAGGAGCGCTATGAACTCCCCGAATTGTGAACAAATACAAGCTGAGTTGTTGGATTATTTGGAAGAGGAGTTGTCGGCCGAAGACTGTATTCGGGTGGCGGACCATCTAGCGGAATGTCATAACTGCAAAAAGGAATATAAAGGGTTGCGTGCTATGTTAAACAAAGCGAAAAACCTGACCATCGAAGATCCCGGTGAAGAATTCTGGCAACAATTGCCACTAAAAGTCTTAGCGCAAGTAAAACAGGAACGCCAAGCAACATCGCTAAATGATGCCAATTACCATGTTCCAGAAAACAATAACCTAGAATATAGTCCCACCAGAAACAATATAGTCGACCTTTTTAGTACTCCCCAGTCGTTGCCAAACAGTTCAGCAGCTAAATTAGCACGGCCGAACTATCACTCGGATTTCTCAGTGCATCGTCTAACAGCCGCTTTGGCTATAGCAGCGACATTATTGCTGGTTTTTAACGTGATGTTATTTTCCCCAAAATCCGGGTATGTGTGGTTTGACCAGCAGCAATTTCAAGCGCGTATCGACTCGAACAACTTAGCCGCTGTGGCGCAAACCGTGGCACTGGATTTTGTCCCTGGCGGTGAATCCGCCCGGATGGGGTTTATCGAACAACAACGTGCCGACAAGGCTTTTACCGTGGGATGGTCCTTGGCCGAGACGTTTGTGTATACATTAGGCGATCGTAAGCAACAGGCTTTAGAGCAGCTGTATGACTTGCAGCAACATTTGCAAAACCAATCCGTCTCGGCGGTCACGTTGAGCTCATTACGAAAAACTATAGAATTGCAGCAATCCGCTGATGCGAAACCGCAACAAGCCGCAGAGTTGCTGCATCATTTTCAACATGATTATGAGAATTTCCTGGCGCATACGGCACCGCAGCAAGTAGAGTTGTACCGCGCAGGCATTTGGGTGTTTAATGCCAGTCTGGCAGTGGCGGCAAAAGACGCCACTGCTGTTGAACGGTTGGTAAAAGCAACGCAATTGGAATATTTGCAACAAGCATTTTTACGGATCAATGCCCCGGCCGGCGTCCACAATTCGTTGCAGAAAATCGCCGCCATAGCCACGCGGTTGCCGGGCCGTCAATCCACCTTGTCCGAGGCTGACTATCATAGTCTGCAGGACGCGCTGCTGAATTTGTATAGCATGTTAGCTTGAGACCACAAAGAAAATTATGCCCCGTGCAGCAGATAACGATTATTTTGACCGCAAGCGGTTGCTGTCTACAGCGATTCTGCTATTAGCGTATGGAATAAGCGGCGCTGTGCATGCTTCCCTGGTGCCCGACCCCAAGGAGCGAGTGGAGTATTGGCGAAGCAACTATACCGAACTCAGTGAAGCCAGCGACCGACGCGTCGCCCAGGCGCAGATGATTTTCGAGCGCATATTAAATGCGGCGGGAAGCCGCCACGGAGTGCATCCACGGCTGTTAATTATCAAAGAAGACCCTTTGAATATCACTTTACCCATTTCCATTCCGGACGGTTGGGTGATTCTCTCCAAGAGCGTGTTGGACTTGTGTTACAAGAAGCCCCGCCATGCGGAGGACAAGCTGGCATTTGTGCTGGCGCATGAGATTGCGCATTTGCTGGACGATGATTTTTGGCATATCAATTTTTTCAACGCCATCGATATATCCAGGATCAAAGGTGTCTCCAACGAGTCGGTGCTGAATCAAATTAAGGGTATTATCGGCGAGTCAGAAAAAGTAGCGGCCAAAGAACTGCGCGCCGACGAAAAAGGCGTGTTGTTTGCCTCTATGGCGGGTTTTGATGTAAGTGCCGTTGTCAGCAACGGCCCTAAGGAGAATTTTTTTAAGGATTGGGAACGCTTGCTGGATATGCACCGGGCGGCGCCTGAGTATTTGGACAACGACGCCCACCCCACCACGGACCAGCGTACCGCCGGGGTGTTGGCGCGGTTACAACAAGTGTCGGATCAAGCGGAGTTGTTCCGGTTGGGGCTTTTGTTTTATCAATCCGGAAATTTTGAACGTGCCATAACGGCTTTTGGCGAATTTCTCCGTCACTATCCCGGTCGCGAAGCGCATCACAATTTGGCTGTTAGTCACCACCAGTTGGCATTGACTTATTTGACCACCAGTACCGACAAACAAAGCGATTTGCCGTTTAAAATGTCCCTGACCATAGATCCGATCACCCGCGCCAGTGGCAGTGTGTTCCGAGGCCCACAGGAAAACCTGCGACGGTTTAAGGAGCATATTTCAACTGCTATTGAATACTATGAAGCCGCCATCAAACAAGATCCCGGCTACTTACTGGCCTATAAGAATCTGGCTAGCGCGTATGTGATCAATGACGAGCCTTACAAGGCTATTGCCATTTTAAAAGACGCGCTGCGGCAGACACCGAATGATACCGTGCTGTTAAACGTCATGGGCGTGGCGTTTTATAACGCGGAGAATATTGAAAAAGCCGTGGAATACCTAATCTCGGCGCATAAACAAAATCCAGAATATGCCGATCCGCTGTATAACTTGGGTAAAGTGGAATATTCGCGTAATAATAAAACGCTTGCCAAAGCCTATTGGCAGCAATACATGCAACAAGATCCCGGCAGCAACTGGGTTAAGCTGCTCAGAGCCAAATACCAATTGGGTGACAGTGGCGAGAGGCCCAGGGGCATTTTGACTCAGGATAATGAAATGCTTGCCGGCATACAGGTGGGTAATTATACCGATGAAGTTCCCGGCGAATGGGGGCAACCGCGAAAGACACAGTTTCCTTTTAAAGACGCACGGCATGCCACATTGCGATTTAACAACGGCATTACTACTGTAACCGAAGGAGAGGAAATCCGAGTATTGCTGGCGGATACGGGATTTGGTGGTACAACCAAGTATGGTGTGAAGATCGGAGATCATCAAAACGCGGTGATAAAAGCTTACGGAATACCTTCCATGAATTTAACCACCACCCAGGGAAGCAGTTTGGTTTATTATGACGAAGGCATCACGTTTCAATTGCGCAATGGCAAAGTGGTGTCCTGGATTATCTATTAAGCGAATCACTCTGGTGATAAAAAATATAAGTCGGGAACCACAATAAGGAACTAAAATGAGCCGCTCCGCAAAGAAGATCCCCGCCATAATCCATGGCTGGTTTGATAAACGACAAAGCTGGGTCATGTGCGCTTGCTTTTGTTTGTGCGTACCCGCGCTTACCGCTGCCGAGCAGACATTTCCCCTGACCAAGGTGTCATTGCAGGCCGAACAATCTTCACTAAAGAGCAAACAACAAATAGGAGATGCCTTATTAGAGCGAGGTTTTAATCAGGATGCAGTAGCTTATTTCCGCTCCCTTGCCAAGCAATTCCGTCAAGCCGGCGATGCATTGGGCGAGGCGAATGCCTTATTCAATCTGGCTTCGGCGCAACGGGCCATCGGTATGTATGGACGAGCCGCAAGGAGTTTGGAAGTAGCGTCTAAATTGGTTAAAAACACCGATGACAGAGCACTGGAAGCACATATATTAAGCAGTCTGGCGGCTACTTATTTATACGCCGGCAAGGTTGCCAAAGCCAAGCCCATATTCGTGGATGCAAAAACCAAAGCGGTATTGATCGGTGATGCGCGTTTGGAAGCGCTCATTCTCAACGATCAAGGCAATATGTATGCGTTTGAAAAAGACTTTGAAAATGCTCTGAAAACGTATGAATTGAGCCGCTACTTGGCGGAAAAAATCAAGGAGCCAATGTTGGCCGTGAGGGCCACAACCAACGCGGCGCTGGTACATTACACATTGCAACAGTTTGCTGAGTGTGAGCTTCATGTGGCCTCCGCCTTCGCCGGATTGCGAGCAGTGTCTGTTTCTTACGAAAAAGCCTACGCCGGCGTAAAATTGGCGGAAATTACCCAAAAGCTATTGCCCCACACACAGCCTTTGAATCAGCCATTAGCGCTTACCAGTGTGGATAGCCTTAAAAATGCCCTTAATGTCGGTGCGCAACTAAACAATCAACGACTCACTTCCCATGCGTTAGGCGTACTGGCGGGTATTTACGATATTGCCGGCCAACAGCAAGAAGCACTGGCGTTAAACGAAAAAGCCATATTCTACGCCCAGCAAGCCGATGCGCCGGACTTACTTTATAGATGGGAATGGCAAGCCGGGAAGGTGCAAAAGACTCTGGGCGAGTTGGATAAAGCCATACGGTACTATCGCTTCGCCAAAGACTCCTTGCAGCCCATTCGCCACGAACTTACGCAAAGAAACCTGGGCGATGGTTTTTCCTTCAGAGAGACTCAAGGTGGTGTGTATCTGGAGTTGGCCGATTTGTTATTGCAAAAGTCCTCGGTTGTGGAAGATAAAAAATCCATAGCCAACTATCTTCTGGAGGCTAGAAATACTGTTGAGCAGCAAAAAGAAGCCGAATTGCAGGATTATTTTAAAGACAGTTGCGTGGTCAACGCCGATTCCCGGGAAACATTGATCGATGAGGCCATAGCCGACAATACCGCGATCATTTATCCGATTTTGTTGCCCGACCGCACCGAGTTACTGGTGAGTTACGCCTCCGGTATTGAGCGCTATACGGTGGCTAAGACCGATGCAGAAGTGACCCAGCAAGTGCGCGATTTGCGGGTGAAACTTGAAAAACGCAAAACGCGAGAATACCTGCCTCACGCTAAAGCGTTGTACGATTGGCTAATTGCGCCCATGGAAGCGGATTTCGGTCGCCGCGGCATCGATACTCTGGTTGTTGTGTCAGATCAGTCACTACGTACTATACCGCTTTCCGTGTTGCACGACGGTGATCGGTTTTTGGTGAATAAATACGCTATTGCCACCACCCCCGGATTGAAACTAACCGATCCGCAACCACTCAACCGGGACAACCTGAAAGTATTGCTGAGTGGTCTTTCCGAACCCGTACAGGGATTTCCCGCCTTACAATATGTGCGGGGAGAATTGGAAGAGATTCAGGATTTATATGTCGGCGAATTGCTCATGAACCGGGATTTCATCACCAGCAGTATCAGCAGCGCCTTGCAAAACACTGCGTATTCGGTCACCCATATCGCATCACATAGTGTGTTTACCGGTGATGTGGAGGGATCTTACATCCTGACATACGACGACCGAATCACGGTGGATCAATTGGGGCAATACGCGGCGCTAAGCCGTAACCGGGATAAACCCATAGAGCTGCTGACCTTAAGCGCATGTCAAACCGCCGCCGGCGACGACCGCGCCGCCTTAGGGCTGGCGGGTGTGGCCATCAAATCCGGTGCCCGTAGCGCGTTGGCGACATTATGGGCCATTAATGATCAGGCCTCCGCCTTACTGGTCACGGAGTTTTATCGCCAATTACAAGATAAAGATATCAGCAAAGCGCAAGCATTACAGCGGGCGCAAACCAAATTGATGCAAAACGTGCGTTATCGTCACCCGGGTTATTGGTCGCCGTTTTTATTGATAGGAAATTGGCTGTAGTTTTATTCCTACAACGTAATATAGAATTATCCGAAGAGCAAAAGCGCGATGAGGATATATACTGCTATCCAGCGTTTTACATCGCTGTTTATTTTGTAAGCAAGGGAGAATGCGTCGGTAAATGTTTTGTAAAAATACATCCGGCTAAGACATCTTACGCATTCGTTTGACGGAGAACTGTCTATTATAAATAACAGCCGTACGCAAAACACAAACCAATAAATGCGCAGCACTACAAAAATCATAACAATATATCAGATGTAGTCATGGTGAATTCTTTCGTTTCACATTGACACGGCAAGTCCACGACAATATTCCATAAAAACATATAACGGTGTTACTCGTAAGGATTACCGGATGCCGGTTAGTGGAATCGCTATGATTCTGTTAAGAACTATCAGGGGGAAGCAAAAAATGACAAAAGGGGGCAATGCGTGAAGATTATAAAATACATTGTGTATTTAATTCCCATTATTGTGCTGATGTTTGTGCCTTATTTTATGGGGGTGAGTATGCAATCCACCCAGGAAGACACGGCTAGCCAGAAAACCGCCGACTTGATATACGAAGTGTTGCAGGCAAACCGAGCAGTTTACGCGAAATACGTCATCGAACGTCTAGGCCATGTCGATACCTCGTTTAAGGCAAGTGAACATTGGGCGCAAGACAATGCCTTACCGTTACCGGCGCAAATATTTCAGCTAGGGGCTGCGGAACTTTCCAATACGGCAGCTGATTTGAATTACAGTTTGCAATCCTTATGGGCGATCAATCAAAGCAATTTTCCACAATCCGATAAAGAACGCGAAGGACTGATCTATATCCTGAAAAATCCAGGGAAAAACTATTACACCACCGTAGAGTCAAACGGCCGCAAATATTTTATGGCGGTGTATCCGGACACCGCCGTTTCTCCCGTGTGTGTTCAATGCCACAACAGTCACAAAGACAGCCCTAAGCGGGATTTTCAAGTGGGGGATTTGATGGGGGGCGTGGTTTTACGCATCCCGATTTAGACAGGCTCACTGGGATCGCTGCGCGACAATCAACCCTTGGCCCACAACGGAAAGATATTGTTCAGCGGTTCACTCAATCGGCGTTGCGGCAGTGATTGCAACCAAGCCAGCAACGGACTCCATTGATCACAGCTTACTGTCGCACGAGGTTTGAACAATTCATGGATGCTCAAGCCTTGTTCGGCCGCCCGGATGTAATCCTGACTCTCGCGGAATGTGGCCACATATGGCAACTCTAGCGTTGCCAGAAACCGTCGCAATTGTTTATACACTCGAGTATTTTCTCTCACCCGGTTGGCAACGACGGCGATATTGGTGCCGAAATGCCGAGCCTTGCCCACCAGCAGTAAATCGCGAATAAAATTCGCTGCGGCGTGGATATCGATGGGAGAAGGCAATACAGGGATGATAATGGTGTCGACCCGCTGCACATAATCCGCCAGGCGGAAACCGGTAACACCGGCCGGCGCATCAATAATCACCCAATCCGCTTTTGACGGAATATGCAATTGCCAGGAGCGGGTCAAATCCATACGGTTTTTGAAAGCCGCAATGCCAAAAATCTCCGGTTTGTCTTTGGGCCGTTGGCTTAACCATTTAATGGCGGAACCTTGCGGATCGTAATCCAACAGCGCCGTGGTATCGCCGCGATGGGCGAAATAACCGGCCAGATTCGTGGCGATGGTGGATTTGCCACTGCCGCCTTTACTGTTAAAGACTAAAATTCGATGCATGAAGATCGCAGCTTTAAGGATGGGTTCATTAACGCTATATCGGCACTGCAACGGGAATCTTCACAGGCTTGGCATGTGATATGGAATGAGTTTACCCCCTTTTTCCGTGAAATCGAGAAAAAGTAATGATAAATTTATTCAATGTTTTCATGAACTTGTCTTGCGCGCATCATATTCGCAAAATTTGTGAACCAAATCGGGTGAAATATCGTCTTTAAATCAAAGCACGATGAGTTTTGGCCGATAATAAAGTTATTAAATTCCGCAGGCGCCTGAGCAGAAGCGGTTATTTCGTTAAGATTATTGCGGAAGAAAATGCTATAATCCCCCGCAATTGTTACCGCCAAACGAAGCGTCGTCGGAAGGTTTCGGAAGGCCATTTCCAGAGTCCGCATTGTCAATAATTTTTCATTTCGGTGCATTGAAGTACCCAAAGAAACCAAATCGGTGCGTAATTTACTGGCCCCACATTATGAAATGCGGCAATATTCGCGAATTTTTCCCGACAATATGCGAAATAAAACAAATATTGTCATAGGCTTGAAATTTGCTGGTACTAACATACATATCGTTAGCTTTAATACTTATATTTTGAGAGGTTTAATAATTTTTAATGGCTGAACCACCCCTAGCACCAAGACGCCCCGTTATATTAATGATTCTGGATGGTTTTGGGATCAATCCCAGCCGGGTCAACAATGCTGTGTTACAAGCGAACACCCCAAATCTTGATGCTTATTTTTCCCGCTACGCGCATACCACGCTAAGTGCCTCGGGCCACGCTGTTGGATTACCCGATGGCCAAATGGGCAATTCGGAAGTGGGCCACCTAACCTTAGGGTGTGGTGCCATCGTTCGCCAGGATTTGGTCAAAATTAACGATGCTATCGAAAGCGGTGAATTCTTCAATAATCGAACCCTCAACCGCGCCATTGATATCGCCGCATCATCCG
>Ga0209536_100013514_pt1 | contig 11770 bp, 10 predicted proteins | sample DeeMarSeWOR28_12_FD_187461 | JGI IMG/M metagenome (GOLD analysis project Ga0209536, IMG submission 187461) | Marine sediment microbial communities from White Oak River estuary, North Carolina - WOR-2-8_12 (SPAdes) (version 2) | ecosystem: Environmental > Aquatic > Marine > Intertidal zone >...
GCCGTTTTTTGCCAGGATTCCTGTGCGCACCGGTTATCGAGGTGAAATGCGGTATGGTGTGGTAAACGACATACGTGCCTTGAATAAGGAAGTTTTGACCCAGACAGTGCAGCGCCAGGTGGCGCTGGGCTTGCCAAAGACTGCGGAGCAGCCACCGGGAATACCCTATCCGGAATTGCAAATCGACGAGAACAATCAAAGGCGCTTGCTCAGTGAACTTGGATTGACTGCCGATAAACCAATCGTTGGAATGATGCCGGGGGCCGAATATGGCCCTGCAAAACAATGGCCAATTACCTATTACCATGATCTTGCTGGAAAATTAATCTCAGCAGGTTATCAGGTTTGGATATTTGGTTCTGATAAAGATCGTACTATCGGCGATCAGATTACGATGGTAGGTGAAAGTGTTATCAGTTTGTGTGGAAAAACCCATCTGGAAGATGTTGTTGATCTGATCGCACTCTGTGACAACGTAGTGAGCAATGATTCCGGTTTAATGCACGTTGCCTGTGCTACAGGCAGGCGAGTCATTGCAATATATGGCTCATCCAGCCCGTCATATACACCACCCTTATCGAAAAATGCCGAGGTAATTTATCGCTATCTGGAATGCAGCCCGTGTTTCAAACGGGTCTGTCCATTAGGGCATACAAATTGTCTGACTGGCATTGATAGCGACATTTTACTGGCAGCGATCACGGATGCTGACTAGTTATTTTTTAGTGGAGCTATAAATGGCTAAAATTAGTGCCTGTATCATCTCCTTCAACGAAGAAGAAAAAATCGAGGACTGTCTGGAAAGTCTGCAATCAGTTGCTGATGAAATCATTGTTATAGATTCACTGAGCACAGATCGCACTAAACAAATAGCCGCAAAATATACGGATAAAATATTTGACCAGAAATTTCTTGGCCATGTTGAGCAGAAAAATCTGGCAGTAAGCAAAGCAAACTACGATTGGATTATTAGTCTGGACTGCGACGAGCGTCTAACGCCGGAATTGGCATCATCAATTTTAAAGATAAAGGATAACCTTGAGAAGGCAGATGCCTATCGTATGGCGCGTAAAACATTTTATGTTTATCGTTGGTTGAATCATTGCTGGTACCCTGATTATAAAGTTCGCTTATTCAACAAAAATACTGCCAGGTGGGGTGGAGTAAATCCGCATGATCGCGTGGAAGCACAAGGAAATAAAATCGTGACACTAGATGGAGATATTCAGCATTATTCATTTAATAGCATCTCTGAACATATTCGCACCCTTGATAATTTTACCGAGATCGGGGCCAGGGAAATTATCAGGCGTAACAAGTCGGTTAGCATTATCAGTCCCTGGACGCATGGCCTGTGGACATTCCTGAAATTGTATATCTTTAAACGTGGATTTCTCGATGGCTATGCCGGATTGGTTGTGTCAGTGCTTTCTGGTTTGCATGCTTTTGTGAAGTATAACAAGGTGCTTTTTTATCGTTGGAAGGAACGTTCAGATTAATTTTTCAGAAATTTCTTGCTAATTTCTTTAGCCGCCTCCTCTATATCTATTTGACTCATATCCATTGCATCAGCAGTATCGGGTGGGGTAAAGGCCAGTCGCCGATCGGGAGTGTTGAGTGTTTGCCATCGCAATGGTGTTGCTGATCGACGACGGGTGTAAAAAGCCGCGGTTGGAACATTCAATGCCCCTGCGATGTGGAGTGGACCTGTGGAGCCGGCGATAAATAGATCAGCAAATGCGATATGTTGTGTGAATCGTAATAGACCTTCTGTAGAATTATAAACAATATGCGTGGTATTTTTCAGCAATTGGGAAAGGTTGTTTGCATGCTGCTCCTCTCCTGGACCTGCTGTTAGTACGATAGTATGACCAGTATCAGATTCAAGATATTTTATCAGCGTGGCGTATTGTTGTAATGAAAGATTGTTAGCCGAGCCACCGCTACCAGCATGTATAAATATTAATTTATTATTTTTATCGATATTCAGGTCCTGAATAAATCTGTTTCGCAGTTGGTTTATTTGTGCTTGTTCAAACGAAAGAAAGGGTGGTTCAGGATTTGGTATGCCTTGAATACCATGGTCCTTAAGAAATTTTTGTACCAATTCAAGGTTGTATTCATATTCAGGTTTTTCAGAGCGGGAGCGTCCCTGTGTAAGCCTGTGATTGTAAAATATCTGAGCAATTTTTGTTGCCGGTGCAAGCCTATATTTAATGCCGGTAAGAAATGCTGCGAGTCCGACTCTAGTGGTAGAGTAGATTGATATTATGCTATCAATTTTATGACTTGATAATTCTTTCTGCAGACTAACATTATCTGATATTGGGTTATTTAATGGTTTATCAATTATGACCTTGTCTATAAATGGACAAGTTTGAGCTAGTTCGGATGTGTATTCAGGTACAAGAGCAAATATGGTGGCATCAGGCATGCAAGTTTTAAGTAGTTCAAAACTTGGAAGACTCAAGATAAAGTCACCCAGTTTGTCATTTCTAACAATGAGTATATTCATATTGATAAAAACTCAATGGTCAGCCAGCCTTTCCCTACGATTAGCGAGATTAAGGTACTGTTGAGAAACATTTTCCGGTGAAAATCTTGAAAGATCAGGAAATTGGTATGAGTCCGGGTTATTTTTCATTTCAGCCAATGTGTCATGAATTTTGTTGGCAAGTGCCGCTACATCATCTATTGGCACCAGGTAATTTGACGATTGCCCTGTAAGAATCTCGCGAGGACCAGATGGGCAATCAGTACTGATTACAGGTACTCCAAGACCGAGAGACTCGATAATTACGGTTGGTAGCCCTTCATAATCTGAGCTTAATACTGTGAGTTTTGCACCTTTTATAATGGGGTACGGGTTTTGTCGGAAGCCACCGAGTATGACTTTATCCTGTAGACCAAGTTTGTCAATCTGATGTTCAATGGCATTACGAAGTTCGCCGTCACCCAGTAAAATAAGTTTTTCTGATATGTTAGCTTTTTTATAGGCTTCCAATAGTCGGTCATGGCGTTTAAAACCTGTGAAACGACCTATATGAATGATGTAATTTTCATTGGCGTATGGATTGATTTCATTGGCTTTATTGTTGATAAGACTAAAGTCAATTGCATTGTTTATAACAGAAATAGATTTAGGTGAAATATATACATTATCAATCAGATCCGTAGCCATACTCTCCGCAATTGCCAGTATGTCTTGATTATCAAATATTGCTTTCAACTTACGCCTTTTTAGATATCGTCTCAAATATTTTCGATTGAGTATATAACCAGGAGAAAGAGAGCTATGAATGCAGTAATAAGCATATGGGATTCTAGCGAGGCTCACAAGCCGATGTGATATTTGTAAATGCGATACAATCAAATCAAATGGTTTGTCTTGTTTTTCTAATTTGTTTATTAATTTGCGTAATTTGTGTGCATAAATTAAGTATGTAGGCTCTAATTTTTTCTTTTCAAAATTTAAAGTATAGATTGGGATATCAAAATCAATATCATAATCAATTCTATCTAGAATTATAATAATTGAAACATCATGACCATTATTTATTAATGTCCTTGATAAATTCAGAATGACCTTTTCAGCCCCGCCTGCGCCGAGCGAGTCAATTATCATTAGTATCTTCTTATTCATAGGGCCTAATTGATATAAATAAAGGAAAACTTCCCATTAGAGATAAGATAGGGACTGAAAAAATATCACTAAAAGCGTATAAACGAAAAGTTGTCTTCCGTCTAACATTCTGAAATATGCATCATTAGTAACATAATTGTTAAGTCCGATGCTTACATAAAATATTGTAACTAGTAAAGCACCTAGACCTATCGTGAAAATATCGATGAACGTGAAGAAGAGCGCTGCGATTGCAAGTATAGGCAGGAGTTCTCTGGTTAAGAAGAAATTAGATTTATATTTAAATAATTGGTATAGGATATTAATAAAAGCAACTAGGCCAATTATACCAAATTGAGATAGTGCCCCAAGATACTCATTATGCATATTTTGTATAGGTATAAATTTTACCTGAATATCCGGGTCGTTTTGGGATACAATTTCTTGTATCTGAGGAATTTGGTCTCCAGTTCCGAGCCCAAAGAGCCAGTTATCCCTAAGAATCTCACCGCTATTTTTAATGATGGCAACTCTATAACCCAAATTGGTGGCATATTCATCTTGTGTATCGATTAAAACGATTGAATTAATAGTTTCATTTACCCTTGTATTAAATGTTGTAGAAAAGAAATAGGCAGCACTGAAGATGGCTATAAGAAATAGAGTTGCAACAGAAGTATAAAGGGTCTGTTTTTTCCTTAGGTGCAGAATGATATAAGAGAGTACAAGTATGCCGAGTAGTATTGGCCCTGTTCGCCCACCGGCAAGAAATATATTAACTGTGCATGTAATTAATATTATCGATAATAAGATATGAACTACTTTATCCAGGTTCTCATGCCTTAATATAATGAATACCGCAACAATGAATGTTGCTAGCATAAAACCATAATGAGTTCGGCCATATACGGGCGCAGGCGCATAATATTTACCATTTATACCTTCGATGTTTTCTGGATTAAAAAGTTGCAACGATATAGCATATGATACTAATTCGCTGAATATCATGCCGATAACAAATGCAAATAAAATTCTCTTTATATAGCGTTGGTCAATGAATGAGAAGAATAATAAGGGGTAAAGCATAAACGCAGCATCATGGACAATTTGCTTTGTGTAAGGCGAACCATCGTAACCAATTAACCAAATAATATGTATTAAAAAATAAATAGCAAAGGCTCTGATTAAAGGATCTTTTAATGCAGTACTAAAATATTTGTAATAATGTCCACGAAATATAAATAGCAGTAACAATAAAAATAAACTTGCCCGACGTACCTGGATTAAAATTGGTAATGCAAATGCGTAAATGACAATCAAGTGATTGGCAATGGTATTGATTTTAGGCTCTAAATTTTTATGTCGCGCCGCTAAATTATTGTAAAATTCCGCTAAAATCATTTAATTCTCTCGCAGGGGAAAATATCTTCTGTGCCAATACAATGTTTTTATTAATGGGTATACCGTTTGATTGAGTAAATGCAACAGCATCCTGTAATTTAACTTTCAGGTCATCCAAATCCTGGTCTTTGGCAATAAAGAAGTCAAACCCGAGTTCTTTTAATTCCGGAAAAGACGTGTTGTCATATGATATACACGTAAGACCGTAACTTAAAGCTTCAATAAAAGAGTTGCTGAGCCCCTCACCTTTACTAGGAAATATAAATATATCGGAAGCTTTTAGGTATTTGACGACATCCGAACAAAAACCGGGTAATTTAATATGCTCTTTATAAGGTGCCGAAAAAACAGCACTCATAAATAATTCATTAAAGTTTGGATCAATATCTCCTACGCAGTTAAAATCAAATGCAATTTCATTGCTATGTAATATTTCACAGGCTTTTATAGCATCGATAAGACCTTTGCCATCTGCAATTCGACCAATATATAATAATTGTAGTGGTGATGACGGAGTTAGTTCGCGCTCAGAAATAGTTTCAGGTATATGACGTAGTGAAGAATATATAACCCTGACCTGCGTGTTTTTTCCCATCGGTATGATTTTATAAACATTTGATTTTAGGTGCTCACATATTGCAATATGCCAGTTAACCCTGCTGTAAATCAAACGATGAAAAAAATCCTTTTTAGGCGTCGATTTGGTAGTTCCGTGTCTGACTATAAGATTTATATTCAGACCCATGAAAGCAAAATATAACGAGCGCATTTCCGAGGCACCAAAAAAAATGACGTTCTTGATTTTCTTCTCTTTAATAATACGTCTAGCATTCTTAATGATGGAAGGGCTAAAGAAAAGATTGAAACGTATTGTCTCAAAATTAATCCCATCTGATTTCGCTTCCGTGTGATAATTTAAATCAAGGGGTGAGCCTTGTTTAGCGATCAGGGTAACATCTGAGATATCTCGAAGGAGCTTGGCAATTCTCAGCGCATCTAATTCCATACCGCCATGGAACGGAGACAGGCATATGACGGCTGTGTTACCTTTCGTTTTCATTATTAACTGACTTATCAGGTGTGTGGCACTAAACTATTAATTTTAATACGGTTTTAGTTGAATATACAACAAAAATAACAATACAATTTAAGATGTTTGGTGATTTGGAATGCTAAAATTTATCGGTTCGAGCAATATCAAGAATTTCATGAAACATTATCTGGAATCTGAAGGTGAATGGTTTCGAGATAAGGATGTGATTGATATACCGGCAGGAAGTGGTTACACAAGTAGTATCGTTGCCTCTTTGGGTGGGAAAGTTCGTGCATATGACCTGTTCCCACAATTTTTTACAGCGGAAGGATTGAATTGTGAAGAAGCAGATTTGGCTGAACAGTTACCTATCGAAGACGAAAGTGCTGATATGCTTATCTGTCAGGAGGGCATTGAGCACCTGCAAGATCAACTTGCTGTTTTAAAAGAGTTTAACAGGGTGCTTAAGCCTAATGGGAGACTATTAATTACAACACCAAACATCTCACATTTGCGTGCGAAGGTTAGCTACCTTCTTACTGAAAGTGATCTATACAAAAGAATGCCATCAAATGAATTAGATGGTTTATGGTTTTCCGGAGACAATAAAATGTATTTTGGGCATATATTTCTGATAAATGCCCAAAAGTTACGCACTCTAGCGACAATTGCAGGATTCAGGTTAAATAGAATATTAACAGTTAAAGCGAGCATTGCCTCACTTCTATTGTCATTCATATATCCCCTAATATTGTTAGTTAATGGTTACGCATATTTAAGAAATGTCTATCGTAAAGATGAGTACGAAATATCAGATAAAAAACGGGTATATTCTGAAATATTCAAACTAAATATTCACCCGATAACCTTGTATGGAAAGCATATTTTTTGGGAGTTAATAAAAGACCCAGAAATTGTGTTAAGAGTAAATAGGAATGAAGATGGAATTATATAACTTAATATGCTTGTTATTTTTATGTATGTAATATAGTTATTTGAATACTAATATGTTTGATTGGAAAAAATATACAACGGACCCATGTGATCAAGAGGTCCAAAATGATTTAAATAGTTATCTGTTCAGTATTCGGTGCATTGTACATATAGATTATATGGCCTGGCTTTTAAATAAAGTAAAAGGAAAATCTTGTTTAGATATTGGTGCTATTGAGCATAATTTGTCATATACGCAAATGCCATCATGGAAACATAAACAGTTATCAGAAGTAACAGAAAAACTTGTTGGTGTGGATATCTTGGAAGAATATGTGCAGGCATTAAATCAACAAGGATTTGATATTCGTGTGCATGATGCAACATCTGAAGAATTTCTAGGTGAAAAGTTCGATACTGTTGTACTCGGCGATGTAATAGAGCATGTTGATAATCCAGTAAATTTGGTTCGCTTTGCAATACGGCACTTGAATCAAGGTGGAGAAGTTATCGTAAAGACCCCCAATGTTTATTATATAGATAACATTCTTAGATTTGTTAAAAATCGTAATTACCCAAATTTCGAACATATCGCTTGGTTTACACCATCAATGGCATTAGAGATTGCCCGACGTGCTGATTGTCAGTTGAAGAACTATATTGTGTATCCTAAAAAACGTCCATGGCCATATATTTTTCCTAAATCAGATTTGTTTACCCGAGATTATGTTTTTATTTTTAATCATCTTGAAGCATGATATTCTGTAATAATTATATTTAACTATATGGTTTTATTATTTGTGATTGAATCCATTACTTTAGTAGGGGTAATGTTGAACATACATTCGTTGTGGTTACATATATTTAGACGATCAGTATGGTAGCAAGGGCTACAAGGTAGGTTGACAGTTAATATATGGACCTGATTGTTTTCTGTTTTATATGGCCCAGTTCGTTTGTAGTTTGTTGGACCGATAAGAGCATACACAGGGGTGTTAACAGCAGCTGCAATATGTGATGGTCCGGTATCCGTTGTTATTACACCTTGAGCGCCTTGTATTAACCCGATTAACTGCGGGAAATTAGTCTGGCCAACTAATGAAATGATATTAGGTGGGTAATTCTCAAATTGATTGAAAAATGACATATCATTTTTTCCACCTATAATAACGCCATTTAACCCTGCCTCTGACATCAAGCGCATCAATTCCTGCCAGTGTTGAATTGGCCAGGCTCTGTGATTTATTGATGAACTTTTCTCCAGATGGCTGTTTGCTGGAACCAGAACATAGTAAAGATCAGGTAAGTTAAACTTGGTCTTTACCCAGTCAGGATTTGTTCCAATCAGTGAGGGTATTGCGAACTCCAAGTCAGAGGCATTGAGAAATGATTTATAAATTAGTTTCAGGTTTTCGACAGCATGTGATTCTGGGGGTTCAGAAAAAAACTGATATGGCATACCAACTTTTTTCTTGGCCCTGATCAGACGCATTACCCCATTGAATATTGAACCTGATTCCAGGTTAATAACAAGAACATAGGGATTTTTCAAAGAATGGAAAATGATTCTAAGTTTATGCTGATTAAATGGTATTGGCAGGCGGCGACTTTTAACCTCGAATATATTGTTAATCCTTGGATCTTCACGAAAAATATTACCCATCCCCGTCTTTGCGACCCAATCAATGAGGATATCGTTGCCAAAATGGTGACGCAGAGGTTCTATAATACTGGAAGCATATGCAGTATCACCAAGTTGTCCGGCTCGAATGATGAGAATTCGTGTTGGCATTTTGTACTGGCTTGATATATTCAGGTATTCTTACAATACGTATCTACATATTCTACCCTATACTGGAATCAGGATGAATATTCTTGAGTTATGTCTTTCCTACGGTTTTGGTGGTCTGGAACTGTATGTGTTGAAATCTGCCAATAAACTCCGCCAGTCAGGCAGTAATATTCGAGTAGCTGTCCGAAAAAATACATTTCTTGATGAAAAACTCGTAGAAACAGGCATCACATGTAATTATTTTCGTGCCAGATTTACAATATGTCCACTCTTTACCGCCTGGAAACTGGCAGGATATATTAATGCGAATAAAATTGATGTGATGCATATTCACTGGGGATATGACTTAGCACTGGCTGTATTGGCAAAAGTACTCAGCCGTAGAAAAGTAAAACTGGTTTACACCAGACAGATGGCGTTAACCAGAATGAAACACGATCCTTATCACAAATTTCTATATAAAAATGTTGATGCGTATGTGGTAATTACAGAATCACTCTATATAGATGCAAGCCAGTATTTGCCCTTAAAAAAAGAATGTTTACATTTATTATACTATGGAGTCCCTGAACCAGCTAATACAAGTGTGGACTGTGAGAAATACCTGATCTCAAATAATCTCGATCCGGCAGCCTTCAAATTGGCTATTTTTGGTCGCATCGAACCTGGTAAAGGACAGTATCTTGTTGTTGAAGCAGTTAGGCGACTCTATTTGGAAGGTAAAAAAATCAATGCAGCCATAATCGGCCATATAATGGATAAGGATCATTTCAACAATATAGAGAATGAAATCAAAAGCGCTAGTCTGGAGGCTCAAATCCAATACCTGGGTTTTCATAATAACCCGGTTAGCATCATGTCTTGTTTTGATGTAGTGGTTCTTGCTAGTAAATGTGAAACTTTTGGCCTGGTCTTACCTGAGGCGATGCGGGCCGGTGTTGCCGTCATTGGTAGTAACTGTGGTGGGGTGCCTGAAATTATCAAACATGATGAAACAGGTCTATTGTTTGAAACTGAGAATGCCGAGGACCTGACCAATCAATTACGTAAACTGATTGACGACCCCTTGCTTTACCAAAAGGTTGCCAAAGCAGGTAAAAAAGATGCAGATGAGCGATTTTCAGAAGAAAAGCATTATCAACAGCTATTAAAAATATTCCAAGGTGCCTGAGAATTATTGCTATCGCGAATGTATTAAAGTATCAAAATATTCAATCGTTTTTCGTAGTCCATCTTCTAATTTGATTGTTGGTTCCCAATCCAATTCACGCTTGGCGAGAGCAATATCAGGTTGCCTTTGTTTAGGGTCATCATGCGGTAGAGGTTTGTAGGTTATTTTAGATTTTGAGCCTGTCATGTCGATTACTTTTTCAGCTAGTTCCTTGATGGTGAATTCAACTGGGTTGCCCAAGTTTACCGGCCCGGTGAATTCGTCAGGCGAAGCCATCAGGCGGATGAACCCATCAATCAACTCGTCAACATAACAGAAAGACCGTGTTTGTAAGCCATCACCATAAACGGTGATATCTTTTCCCATTAACGCCTGAATGATAAAATTAGAAACCACACGGCCATCACTGGGATGCATGCGTGGGCCGTAAGTATTGAAAATACGGGCAACTTTTATTTTTAATTTATGCTCTCGGTAATAATCAAAAAAGAGAGTTTCAGCGCAACGTTTGCCTTCGTCATAACAAGACCGGAACCCGATCGGATTAACATTTCCCCAGTAAGCTTCTGGTTGTGGATGAACCTCAGGATCGCCATATACCTCACTTGTTGAAGCTTGCATGATTTTAGCTTTCTGTCTTTTTGCAAGACCAAGCATATTCAATGCACCCATGATGCTCGTTTTGGTAGTGTGAATGGGGTTATATTGATAATGAATGGGTGATGCAGGGCATGCAAGATTATATATCTCATCTATTTCTAAATGGATTGGTAATTCCACGTCATGGCGAATCAGTTCGAAACGATGATCATCCATTAAATGGATAATATTATCTTTTGTGCCCGTGAAAAAATTATCCAGACAGAAAACTTCATTACCTTCATTTAACAGGCGTTCACAGAGGTGAGAACCGAGGAATCCTGCCCCACCAGTAATCAATATACGTTTTCTGTGATAGTTAATCATATTTGTGAATCTCGACCAATTGTAAAATATTCAAAACCAGACTTTCTTACTTGTCTTGGTTCGTACTGATTGCGGCCATCAAAAATGATTGGGCTTTTCATCAAATCTTTCATTTTCACAAAATCTGGATTATGAAAGGGTTTCCATTCTGTAACAAGAATTAATGCGCTTGCATTGCTAAGAACATCATATTGGTGTTCTGCCAGTTTAAGATGACCATGATTAAACCAATCTTGAGGTAGTTCTTGTTTAGCTACTTCGCTTGCAACAGGGTCATATGCAACGACTTTCGCACCAGCTGCAATTAATTCATGTAGTATTACTTTAGATGGCGCATCACGCATATCATCAGTACCTGGTTTGAATGATAGCCCCCATAGTCCGAATGTCAGGCCACTCAGGTCATGCCCGAATCTTCTTTTTATTTTTTCAACAAGATGTATTTTTTGTTGTCGATTTCTTTCTTCAACAGCTTTGAGTATTAAAGCGTCATAATCATTTTCGTTCGCTGTACGTATCAGTGCCTGAACATCTTTAGGGAAGCATGATCCTCCATAACCACAACCTGGGTAGATGAACGAATAACCAATACGACTGTCTGAACCTATGCCCTTGCGCACATTTTCTATATCAACACCCAGTTGATCGCAAAGATTGGCGATTTCATTCATGAATGAAATTTTGGTTGCGAGCAATGAGTTTGCGGCATATTTTGTCATTTCAGCATCACGAATACCCATCATGATCACTTTATCATGATGCCGCATGAATGGTAGATAAAGATCATGCATTATTTGTTTCGCTTTTTCATCGTTGACGCCAACGACAACACGATCAGGCTTCATAAAATCA
>Ga0209536_100013515_pt1 | contig 11769 bp, 10 predicted proteins | sample DeeMarSeWOR28_12_FD_187461 | JGI IMG/M metagenome (GOLD analysis project Ga0209536, IMG submission 187461) | Marine sediment microbial communities from White Oak River estuary, North Carolina - WOR-2-8_12 (SPAdes) (version 2) | ecosystem: Environmental > Aquatic > Marine > Intertidal zone >...
TTCCTGATTATAAATCCGGATGCGGCAACCGTGAAGATCTTTACCAGATGACGGTTTATATTCTTTTTTATTGGATCATTTGTGTAAACACGAAGTCAAATCAGGGCAATTTAATTTTAGAAATAATTTATAATAAGAAATGCGTTAGTCAATTATATTTCAGATCACCGGTTTAATGCAAATACAAAACTCCAGGATTTTGAAAATAAAACAGTAAGGCAGGTCAAGTGGGTGCGAAAATTTTGGTTGTCGACGATGAACCAGATTTAGAATTACTGATTACGCAGAAGTATCGAAAAAAAATCCGTGACAAGGAACTGGAATTTATTTTTGCCAGCAATGGTATCGATGCCCTTAGCAAACTAAATGGCACTCACGATATTGTTGTTGTGGTAACCGATATTAACATGCCTGAGATGGATGGTCTCACATTGCTTGGCAAATTGAACGTGGAATACCCGTTGATGAAATCGGTAATTGTTTCCGCATATGGTGATATGGCCAATATCAGAACGGCTCTCAATCGCGGAGCCTTTGATTTTTTGACCAAGCCGATCGATTTTCAAGATCTTGATATCACGCTGGATAAGACCGTACAACAGGCCCAGCTTCACCGCCGGGCGGTTAATGATCACGATCGTCTGGTAGCTATCGGCAGTGAGCTCGATATTGCCCGAAATATTCAGCAGGCAATTTTGCCTCAGCATTTTCCATCATTTCCCGGGCACAAAGAATTTGATCTGTATGCCAATATGACACCGGCCAGAAAGGTAGGCGGTGATTTTTATGATTATTTTATGCTCGATGATGAACACCTCGGTTTTGCGATCGGAGATGTCTCCGGAAAGGGAATTCCGGCTGCCATCTTTATGGCGGTTAGCCGCACTTCATTGCGTGCTATCGCCATGCGTGGTCTGTCTCCGGATTCCTGTCTTCAGGAGATGAATGATCTACTCCAGGCAGAAAACAAAACACAAATGTTTGTCACGGTCTTTTATGGCATACTGAATATCCGTACCGGACTTTTAAGATTCAGCAATGCCGGCCATACCTCGCCATATCTGCTGGGTAAAGATGGTGCGGTCAGACAATTGGAAATAACCGGAAACTTCGTTATAGGCGCTCTGGCAGGTACGAATTATTCATCAAAAGAACTTCACCTTCGGCCTGGTGAAAGCATAGTCCTCTATACCGATGGCGTAACTGAGGCAATGAATCCCATTGAAGAGCAGTTCTCTGAAGCCCGGCTTGCAGACTGTCTTACAGTATGCGATCAGCTCAGCTCAAGGGAAATCGTTCAAAATGTGATCGGTACGGTCACTGAATTTGCGAAGGATGGCGCTCAATATGATGATATTACGGTACTGGCGCTCAAATATGTGCCCTGATCTTATATTTTTTTCCCAAATCGAGTGCAGCGTCCGAGGATTGCTTAATCACATGTAATTATTTAACCGGTTTAGATATGAGGAGCAGAAAAATGAAGGTTATGGTAGTCGATGATGAACAGGATGTACAGATCCTGTTTCAACAGCGGTTTCGAAAAGAGATCCGTTCCGGTATGATCAATTTCCATTTTGCCTTTTCGGGTGAGGAAGGTTATCAATATTTAAAACACAATGGGGCGACGGATATCGTCATGATACTTTCTGATATAAATATGCCGGGTATGAACGGTCTGGAACTGTTAAAAAAAGTGAAGAAGGATTATCCCGATCTTACTGTATTTATGATCACGGCCTACGGAGATGAAAATAACTATCGTAAAGCCCGGGAGTATGGATGCGATGATTATTTTACAAAGCCCATAAATTTTGAGGACCTTAAGAATAAGATACTGAACAATGGTCTGCAAAACTGACCTCCCCCGGAAGGAAACTTCATGAAGACTTGTCTAAAAATATTTATCATTTCTGTTTTTTTAACTGCTGTCAACGGCAGCGAGATCGGCCAGCCATTTTTGAAAAATTACTATCCGAAGGAAACCGGTGGAAGCTCTCAGACCTGGGACATCATCCAGGATGAAAGAGGTGTGATGTATTTTGGAAATACGGTAGGTATACTGGAATTCGATGGCCGATCCTGGCAGACGATTGAACTTCCCAATAAAACGATGGTCCGATCGTTGGCAATTGATCAAAATAACCGGATTTATGCCGGTGGGGTAAGCGAGTTTGGATATCTGGAACCGGATTCGGTCGGCGTGCTGCGATTTGTTTCCCTGCTGCCTTTTGTTGATGAGCAGCACCGGGATATTTCAAGGGTTTGGACAATCAAAGTAACCGATGCCGGAATATATTTTCAAACCCGCGAAAAAATTCTGCGTTTTACCGAAAAGGATAACGGATGGAAAGTTAAGGTCTGGAATGCCGAACATCAGTTCGGCTTTGCCTTCTGGCTGAATAATACCTACTATGTTCAGCAGATCGGCGCAGGATTGATGGCGATGACCGATGATTCGCTGCATCTTCTCCCTGGCGGCGAACAATTTATCGGGGATCGCATGCAGGTAATGCTTCCGTACACCGTCGACGCGACCGGATTTGCCCGAACCATTTTGATCGGTACTTTTAACCGGGGATTGTTTTTATTTGATGGCCAACGTTTTAGCCCCTTTAAAACAGAAGTCGATGCAATTCTGCAGGCCAATTCGGTCTATGGCGGTGTAATTCTAAGTGATGGGACGATCGGTCTGATCACACTCAATGGGGGATTTATCGTGATCGACCGGGAAGGCAGAAGGTCGAACATCATAAATCGCCGGACCGGATTGTCAAGTGACAATATTAATGCACTCTTTATCGATCGTGAGGGATCTGTATGGATGGGTCCCGAAGGAAGTATTACGTATGTTGAGATTCCGTCCCCCTTCTCCGTATTCAATGAGTCTTCCGGATTAATTGGTCCGCCCGCTGATATTGTCAGGCATAAAGGTGTTCTGTACCTTGCAACCTCCAACGGTATCTATTATCTGGATAAAAGCAGTTCAATGTTCAGGATTGTCGAGGGTATTCAGGGGATTCCGCAGAGTTTTAAAATTCTCTCGATCGGTGATGATCTCCTGGCGGCAATCAATGATGGTCTCTACAGAATAAGGGGTACAAACGCAAAAATTATTAAAAAATCGATCGGTTTATCATACGCTCCCGTGTATTTGCATCAATCAAAACGCCGGGGTACTCGGGTTTTTGTTGCATTGGTAGACGGGCTGGCCACATATGTTCTTGACCAGGGACAATGGAAACTTGAAGGGAAGATCGCGGGTATTGATGACTATATTACCGGTATAGCAGAACCGGAACCGGGTGTTTTCTGGTTGAGTTCAAGTGCCGGAGACGTGATCCGCCTTCGTTTCAGGGGAAATACGCTCGAGCCAGAGGAAATCAGAACATTCAGCGGTGCTTTTGGCTTACCGGAAGGTGGCGCCTATGTGCTTGGCCATGCCGATAAACTGCGATTTAACACCGATCAGGGTCTTTACCGCTTTGATGAAAGTACGGAACGATTCGAACCGGATACTTTATTCAAGGGTGTACCGCTTGGCGAGCGGCCTGTTTTATATAATGGGGTGACCGGAGACGACCATGGAAACCTGTGGGTGAATCTGGGAGGCGAAACCGTAAAAATGATGCTACAACCGGATGGCTCGTATGAATCAGACAAAACACTCTTCTTACGTTTGGCAAAAAACCCGGCGGCCTTGATATATCCTGAAGAAAATGGCGTTGTCTGGTTTGGGACCGACAAGGAATTAATCCGGTATGACCCCCGGATAGCAAAGATCTATGATGAAAATTATGCCAGCCTCATCAGGCGCGTTATGATCGGGGAAGACTCGCTTTTATTCGGCGGGTATATGACACCTTCGCTTGACAGGGTACAAACCCTTCCTTATTCAAGCGCAGCAATCCGATTCGAATTTTCCGCCACCAGCTACGATAATCCGGAAGAAATACGGTATCAATCAAGATTGGAAGGATTTGATACAAAATGGTCGGCCTGGACCGGAGAAAACACCCGTATTTATACAAATTTACCCCCCGGGGATTATGAATTTCAGGCACGCACAAAAAACATTTATCAACACATAAGTAAAGCGGCACTGTTCAAATTCAATGTTATGCCTCCATGGTATCGTACCTGGTATGCCTATATTTTTTACGCTTTATTTTTTGGCCTGCTGGTTTTTGCTGCCGATCGTTTTCAGCGCCGCCGCTTAATAAAACGTGAGCGGGACCGGGCGCAGTTACGGGAAGCAGAGTTACGCGCCCAAACCGCCGAAGCCCAGTCAAAGGTTCTTCAGGCAGAAAATGAACGGCAAAAAAACATTGAATTGTTAAGCGAAATGGGCAAAGAGATAACCGCCTCTTTGTCGATTAAGAATGTTATCGATACGGTTTATGATCATATTAACAACCTGATGGATGCTTCAATTTTTGGTATTGGTATATTCAACCAGCAAAGCAATGAAATCGAAATGCCGGCGACAAAGGAAAATGGCAAGACGCTCGCGTCATTTAGCTATTCGCTTGAAGATGAAAATCGCCCGGCCACCTGGTGTTTTAGAAATCAGGGCGAAATCTTTATCAATGATTACACCAGGGAATTCAGTAAATATGTCAAAAAACTGAGTAAAGCCGCCGCAGGGGACAATCCCGAGTCCATGATCTATCTGCCATTGACCTATAAAGAAAAGAAAATCGGTGTCATAACAGCCCAGAGTTTTAGAAAAAATTCATATACCGAGTATCATCTGAACATCCTGCGCAATCTAGCTACCTATACAGCCATCGCGCTTGATAATGCAGATACGTATCGCCATTTGAACGCCACACTGGATGATTTGAAAGCCACCCAACAAAAACTGATTACGCAGGAAAAATTGGCCTCGCTTGGTGCCCTGACCGCCGGTATTGCCCATGAAATAAAAAATCCCCTGAACTTTGTCAATAATTTTGCCGAACTGACCCGGGAACTGGCGAGTGAACTCGGAGAGGAATTACAAAAACTTAAAGCAAGACTGACGGCGGATGAAGCAGAGAATATCATGGATATTTTAAGCAATCTTAGTCAGAATGCGAGCAAGATAAACGAACACGGCAAAAGGGCGGACAGCATCATACGCAGTATGCTTCAACACTCGCGGGGTAAAAAGGGTGAACCCCAGCCAACGGAATTGAATTCTATGCTGGAAGAGGATATAAATCTTGCTTACCATGGGATGCGCGCCCAGGATTCAGCCTTTAATGTAAAGATCGAAAAAAACTTTGCTCAGGATCTGAAAGCGATCAAAATTGTACCGCAGGATGTCAGCCGGGTTTTTCTTAATATAATCACTAACGGTTTTTATGAGGTCCATAAAAAGAAACAGACCTTGAATGGAAACTTTGAACCAAAACTTTCGATCACCAGCAGAGATCATAAGAATTATGTGGAAGTAAGCATTGAAGATAATGGCAACGGCATTCCTGCTGAAATTCAGGACAGATTATTTAATCCTTTTTTCACAACAAAGCCGGCCGGACAGGGTACCGGTCTGGGTTTGTCAATCAGTTATGATATCATTGTTCAGGAACACAATGGTGAAATGTTCTTTGAAACCGAAGCAGGTAAATTTACCAGATTTGTTATTCGTCTTCCAAAGAATTAAACCAGAGGCTAAAATCCGGACAATCATTAATCCTGTTTTTTAGCGCAGCAGGAAATATTTGCGCAGGATTTATTAAATTGTTTGCATCAGTGGTTTTGATACGATACATTTTACCGTAACCGACGACCTGAATATATTAGTTCACAAGAATTCTTCAACGGGAAACACATCGCGTCATATTACGTAATTTATAGGTATATTGAACCGTCACATATGTGAGGGGTGCCATTTTTAACCACGAAGTGGCGAATATTTTTAAAAGACTAAATACTTTTTTTGAAAAGAGACGTCATGAAGTTTATCGAAACTTTCCATGGTGATGTATGTGTGCTCGGTGTTCAGGGTAAGTTAAAGGGCTGTCAGGAAGCTGAAGAACTGTATCAAGAATTCAAGGCCTGCAGTACGAAAAATGTATCCAAGATCGTACTGGATCTTACAAAAATGGACTGGGCAGGGAGTTTAGGGATCGGGGCGTTGATCGGTTGTCTGACAGCGGCGCGGAGTGCCGGTGGGGACCTGCGGCTATCCGGATTGAACCATAAAATACTGCAGCTGCTTCACATTACAAAGCTCGATGGGGTGTTTAAAATCTACGATACGGTAGACCTGGCCATCGATAGCTTTAAGCAGATGTCGAAAAAATAACCTGAGCAAGGACACGTCTATCCTCCCGCCGGCGGCCGGTGTTGAATCTGCCATTGTGATCCGGTCCGGAATTTATGTGAATACGACCTTTTGCAACCACCTGTTCGTAATAATTTTACCGATGAAATGATGTGACTATCCGCAGATGCAATGCATGATGGTATAAAATGAATTAATTACAGGATCTGATTCGGAAATTCTGAATCAGGTTCTCATAAAGCCCATGGGACTCTCGGGTGTTCTGCGGGCAGAAGAATATTCTGGCGTTGCTTTCGTCTTTAAGAAGTCACTGTTAAATATTATATATATGACATCCGTGTAAGGATATCCGCCGGGTTAATTCGGCAAACATTGTACAAAAGGTAATATATGCCAGATCAGCGACCGACATTTGACGAACTCGAACGGTTAAAATCAGCCGTAAATGAGCTGACCGTTCTTAATGATCTCGCTCTGGCAGCCGGCTCATCCATGGAAGTGGACAGCATGCTTGATATTATCGTAGAAAAGGCGCGTAAAGCTGTGAATGCCGAACAAGGCTCGATCATGCTGGTCACCTCCCGTCCGGATATGCCGTTACAGACACTGATCCGTCAGGCTGACCGGAGTCAGATCATGTCAGGCTATAAAATAGGGGTCCCGATAAGCGGTTGGGTCCTGAAATACCGGCAACCATTACTTATAGAGGATCTTTCAACGGATAGCCGGTTCAGGGTGACTCCTGAAGAAGCAACAAAGATCAGAACGGTTTTATGCGTCCCGATCATGTTCAAATCAGAACTGCTCGGTGTCATGATCATGGCCAACAAGAAAACCGGCGATCCCTTTTCGAAAGATGAGTTACGTTTGCTCACCATCATGTCAGCACAATCCGGGCAGCTGATCCGTAATTCCCAGATGCAGATTGAGATCCTGGAGAAAAAAAGACTTGAGTACGAACTGGACCTGGCGCGGGAAATCCAGAAAAAACTGCTCCCGGATAAACCACCGGAATTCGAAGGCATTGAGATCGCCAGTTTTTTTCAACCCCATGAATCGGTGAGTGGAGATTATTTTGACTTCTTCTCGTTGAATAATGACCGGATAGGTATCATTGCCGCGGACGTATCGGGGCACGGCCCCTCTGCCGCTCTGGTAATGACCCTGATCAAAGGTATTGCGCATACGATCATTGCTGAAGATGAATCACCGGGCAGCGCATTGGGTAAAATAAATAAAATCTGTTCCCGGATCATTCCGCCGGATATGTTCGTCACTATGCTGTACTGTGTTATCGATCCTAATACAAAAAAAGTGATACTGGCCAATGCGGGACATAACCCGTTGCTGTATTTTGACCATAAAAAAATGGAACATCGTCTGGTAGAAGCCACCGGATGTGCGCTCAATTTGCTGCCGGAAGTCAGCTACGAGGAGATCAGTTTTAATCCCGCTGTGGGGGATATCCTGTTTTTGTATACCGATGGCCTCACGGAAGCTACCAATGAGCAGCAAAACATGTTCGGCATAGAGCGTGTTGCCGAACTGGTCAATCAGAATCAGGTGCTTCCGGCTTCAGCCCTGATCGGGAAAATCCGGGATGCCCTCGAAGGTCATCAGGGAAATGCACATAATTCCGATGATGTCCTGATGATTGCGGTGAGATTTTCAAAATAAAGATTGGCGATATCAATAGATAGCGGAATTAGTTCCAGGAGATTAAAGTTTTATTAGCAAAGTTCACCAAGACAATCCATCCTTATGAAAATGCTGAAAAAGAAATTTAAACGATCGATCGAAGAATTAAAGTCAGTATTCAGATTTATTGATGATTTTACCCAAAAACATGAGATCCGGAAGTCAGTTGTCCAAGATGTATCGCTGGCGGTTGAGGAGATCTTTACCAATATGGTAAAATATAACCCGGACGGTCCTTCGGAAGTTGAAATGGGTCTCACCATAGAAAATAATGCCATAAGGATCGAAATGACCGATCGCGAAGTAGATCCGTTTGACATTACCAAGGCTGAGGTATACGATCTGAACCGCTCTGTGGAGGACCGGCCGATCGGGCGGCTGGGGATATATTTTGTAAAAAATGTGATGGACCAGCTCAAATATGATCATCAAAATGAGCAAACTGTGATCACAATGATAAAGAACCTGGGAGAAACCAATGTTTAGTGTCACCTTAAATTCAGACAATACCATAAATCTGACCGGCCGATTTGATGCATCTCAGGCTGATGCGGCGAAAAAAGAGTTCAACCGGATCGATCAGTCAGCGGTTGTCGATTTTTCGGGGTTGGATTATATCAGCAGCGCAGGCTTAGGTGTATTGCTGATGACCCAAAAGCGATTGATGGAAAAGGGTCATAAACTGAAACTTGTCAACATGAACAATCATGTACGGGAGGTTTTTAAATACGCTCGGTTTGACTTTATATTCGAAATAGAATAAAAAATTTCCAACTTTTTACTGACTGCTTTGTAATTATGAAAGAGCACGAAGACAACAATCTGGTCACGAGAACGCTGCATGGTGAGCACCGAGCCTTTGAAATGCTGGTCCGGAAATATCAGAAAACAGTCTTTAACGTGGTCTACCAGATTGTCCGGAATTTTTCAGATACCGAAGATATCACACAGGGTGTATTTGTCAAAGCGTATGAAAAACTCAGGAAATTTGACCATCGGTATAAATTTTACAGTTGGCTGTACCGCATCGCAATAAATGAGGCACTGAATTTTGTACAACAGAAAAAAGCATCATATGAGATACCCGCAGACTACGAATCACTTGACAAGACGCCCGATCATGTCTTCAATGAACTGGAGATCATCGAACATGTTGACAGGGCACTGGCGGCTCTCGATCCGGGTTACAGGGTATTGATCGTGATGCGTCATTTTCTGGATTTTTCGTACAAAGAAATCAGTGAGGTTGTCCGTCTGCCCGAAAAAAAAGTTAAATCAAGATTGTATATGGCCCGGCAAATTATGGCCCGGCATATGATAGAGAAGGGAATAGATATTGATGAACAAGCCTGATTACATAGATCTGATCCATCGTGACATCGATGGCGAGTTGAGTAAGGATGAGAAAGAGCACTTGCAAGCACTTCTGGCAAAAGATATCAAAATTCGCCGATCCTACGATCATCTGGTAAAGGCGACGGGTGCAGTGGGTAAAATACCCCGGCAGGAGCCGCCTGCCGATCTGGTTAACAATGTCATGAACCGAATAGATCAATCCCGCTATCAGGACAGGCGGTCCCATCTGCTTGACTCACTGATCGCTTTTCTGGAACCCCGCCGCAGGATGGTCACCGCATTTGCTTCAATAATTATTATAGCGGTGGTTTTTACCTTTGTTATTGATCAAAAGAACACGGGAAGTGTCTCAGATCTTACCGGAACCATTGGCGCGGGGCCGGCAGAAGTCACGACATTTACCCTAACCGGTGTAAATTTTAACGGTATTTTCAGATGGCAGACAGATGCTGAAAAATACGTTCTGGAGGGTTCTCTGAAGCATAACGGGGATTATAAGGTCCGGATTCAATTTTATCCCCGGGAGAGTGTGAAACTCATCGGTCAGAGATCTGAAACGGTAATGTTTTATAATGAACCTGATCAAAATTTCGTTTGGCTTGAAAGCAGCGGTGATCAAAAGTTCGATTTAACATTCGGAACAACCCTGATTGCAGCCGAATATGCTGTAATCGAGATTGATGCTGCCGGCGAGTCTCCGATAGCGAAAAAAATAATATTAAACTAAATCCAACTTTTTGCATATTCATTTGTACTTTGTATATACAGTCAGGGAAAGAAGAAAAACTAAAAACACACATAAGTGAGGAGGCTTTAAGTTATGAATAATCAACGTAAAGGTATTTTTATCGGTTTACTGGCCGTGCTGATCATTGTGGTGGTTTATTTTTCATTTTATTATCCGCCACAGGATGCAGCAGATCTGACCGGAACGATTGGCGGCGTGGAGAAAGCAGACCGCTACCGCGCATCACAGATCAGCGATGATGACATCGTTCTGGAAAATCCTGAGATCCAGGCATTACTTCAAAATGATGAATTTCAGCGCATGATCGAAAATGATCAGTTTGATCAGATGCTCGATAATGCCGAAGTCCGCAATGCACTGTTGGATAACGCCCAGATCCGCAGGGCCCTGTTGGAAGATGCCGCTATCCGTGCCGCTTTGCTGGAAGATGCCGCAACCCGTGCAGCCGCGCTCGATGATGCCGCTGCCCGTGGCGCCCTGGCAGAAAATGCGGCTGTCAAAGAAGCTCTGGCCCGCAACGCTGCAACCCGGCGCGCTTTAGATGACAATGCCCAGGTCCATGACGCACTGGCAAAAAATGCGGCGGTCAAAGCTGCGCTTATGGAAGATGCAAAGTACCGTGGCGCCATGGAAGCCAATGCGCAGATAAAAGAGGCCATGTCAGCTGATGCGCAGGCATTGGCGGCAATGATTGATGATGCGCAGATCAAAGCGGCCTTGACTTCCGATGCCCAGGCCCGTAAAGCTGCGCTGGACAATGCCGCAACACGTGCGGCCCTCATTGATAATGCAAATGTACGTCGCGCTCTTCTGGACAATGCGGCTACACGCGAAGCCCTGGTGAAGGATGCCGCCATTCGCGGAGCCTTGATAGACAATGCTGCTGTCCGCGAAGCCCTGCTGGATGATGCCGCTGTTCGTGGTGCTTTAATGGCAGATGCTCAGTTGAGATCTGCCCTGGTCAACGATGCTGCTTTTAAAGGTGCTATGATGAAAGATGCCGCATTCCGGTCAGCCCTGAGTGCCAGTGCACAGATAAAAGAAGCCATGTCAGCCAATGCACAGATCAAAGACGCCATGAGCAGAAATGCCAATATCAGAGGTGCTCTGAGTAAAGCTGCCCAACTTGCTGATTAGTCAGATTATAGATTATTCGCATAAGTTACATGGAGGGAGATATCGTACGATATCTCCCTTTTTTTTGAAAACTCCCGGATATTTAGTATTCTTATATATTCTACCTCAATCCAAAATAATTTTCAGGATTTTATCGTTTCAGAAATAAAATCAGACTAATCCTTTCCCGATAGATCAATTGCACCCGGTTGTAAGGGTCATATAAGATCAGAAAAAAGAGTTCCACGATTTTCTAACCAAAACAGGCTGAGACGGAAATATGAGAAAATACTTTAGATTTACATTTCTTGGTCTTCTGGTAATGATGAACGCCGGTGTATACGGACAACTGGAAGTACTGGAAACCCAGAACCTGAAACTGATCTATTACAGCAAAGGGCATGAATACATCGTCCCCCATCTGGCAAGGTCCTTTGAGAATGCCCTGCGTTTTCATGAGAAAATCTTTGAATACAAGTCGGATGAAAAAATTACGATTCTGCTCGAAGATTTTGGTGATTTCGGTGCATACATGATGCACGCCTATGTCGTACCCAGGTGGGTCGCAAAGAAACAC